>Ga0157366_1000308_pt1 | contig 23230 bp, 30 predicted proteins | sample AttbisABBM1_FD_113149 | JGI IMG/M metagenome (GOLD analysis project Ga0157366, IMG submission 113149) | Fungus gardens microbial communities from leaf cutter ant in Botucatu, State of São Paulo, Brazil - Atta bisphaerica ABBM1 | ecosystem: Host-associated > Fungi > Mycelium > Unclassified ...
CATCAGTTATCACCCCACGGAGGATTTCAACATGGCTCAACAAAACGTCAAAGGCGCGACATCGAAGCCTACAGCAGCATCAGCACTGAAAAACGGCGGACGTTCTGACCAGCAGGTGTATGACCTGTTTTGCTACGTGAAGGCGGTGTGCGTTCGTTCGACCGGCACCATTGAACCGCCGGTCGTACCGGCAGGGGCGGAAGAGGTGTTCGCGGCCTTTGGGGATTTCGACACCATTTCAGTGTGGATCGTCGGGGGCTGGCCGGTGGCTGCCAGCGATCAGATGACGATGACCCACTGGAGCATGAATTAAGGGCAATAAAAAAGCGGCATTGCTGCCGCTTTCTTACCGCCAGCGCGGAAGCACCCACTTCTGACGCTGGCTCAACAGGCAATAACAACCCCTGCGAACACCAGGCGGAACGCCGTGGTGACGATCAGCGTCCGGGGAATGATGACCCAAAATAAGGACAACGTCAAAAAGACGATGAGAATAATGAAAATGTCGATGCTGATGGCCAAAATAAAATTCTCTGCATTATTTAGGAGTGCCGTGATGTTATTTCAGGCATAAATGGATGTAATGGCGACACGATTAGGGTACCAGCGCAATGAGTTATTGACGGGGTGGTCAGTAACCATAACCAGGTTTCTGTCAGCCAATTGCAGTAGCAGCGAGCGGGCTTTATAAATACTGATATCGTGAGCATTCGCAATTTGTCGTGTTGTCACCCAGGTGCACTTTTGGGGGGGGATATCCCCTTGCGGTGGTGGTGATAGATGAACCAGCGTAATTAAAATCTCTCGGTGCAGTTTTTTTCCTTTAACCCTGGAAGGGGCGTGAAGCATTTGCATGGCGTTATGACTCCCAAACTAACACTTATCATCCTAATTACCTGACTCACTGAAAGTGAAAGTTGATTTTCAGGCGTGGCTGTAAATGAGTTGTAGCTGTAGTTAGTTAACGTTGATGTAATTAATTGTTTTTTCACGCAGCAGGTACGTACAAAGCCGCTACCTGTTGTTAGTTGATGGTATGTTTCGAAACTGGTCTGGCACTGAATGCGACTAACTATAGCGAAAAACAAAATAAAGCAGATCTATGTTTTTATACAAAGCTGCGATGCGACACATTATCCTGTGTTATTGAGATTGACGATCTTGAAATCTGACTTGTCGGGCTTGGGTGCTATATTTTGGAATTATGTTGCATTTTTCTCTTTATTTTGGTTATTGGCTTTTGCATTTTGTGTTTTTTTGTAAACTTATGGCGAGTTGGAATGATTCGCCACAATCCCTTTCCCCTTTATTTTGGATTAATGGTTTATCGTGTGCGCCAATTAATTTTAACCTATCAGCCTGTTGAGATTTTGTAACCTCTCCAGGTTTAATCCCTGAGCATTATCAATATCATCAAGTAAAGGATCTGTTTTTATGCGTATGAAACTGAATAAAACCCTGTTGGCTGTTGCTGTTGTTTTCGGTATGGCAGCTTCTGCTGCAAATGCTGATCAGGGGCATGGCACGGTGACGTTTACCGGCTCCATTATTGACGCACCTTGTTCAATCAACCCTGATTCCATTGATCAAACCATTGAAATGGGCCAAATCGCCAATTCGGCTTTGTTGAACCACGGTAAATCTGTTCCTCGTAATTTTGATATTAAACTGGAAAACTGTGCTTTTGGCACGCCGGCCAGCAAGAATAAAGTGAAGGTGACCTTCACCGGCATGGAATCCGCAGGTGGTAACGGTCTGCTGGGGATCACCGGCAGTGCAAAAGGCGCAGCTGTAGCTATCACTTCGGTTGTTGATGGTGCTGTGCTTAAGCTGGGTGAGGCGAGCAAGGCACAAGCTCTGCAGAGCGGCAATAACACGCTGGCCTTTGCTGCCTATATGCAGGGTGAAAGCGACAGCGCGGCTGGCCTCACTGAGGGGGATTTCCAGGCGATTGCTAATTTTGGCTTGGCTTATGAGTAAGTTATTTTAACTCATCTATCGCTATCTCCGATATTTGTGCGCATGCATGCGGGGTTCCGCATGCATTTTTCAAAGCAAGAATGTCTTAAATAGGACAAATTAATGAACGTGCATGGGTTGCTTATTGTAGTGTTTTCTTGCCTGTTTACCCTGATCCCATTTTCCGCACCGGCGATAGGGACCGCTGCCGGTTGGGGGCGGGTTAATATGCAAGGAGCCATTATCGATACGGCGTGTGCCATTGCCGTAGAAAGTCGTGAGCAAACTATTGATATGGAAACTGTTCCGCTGGCAGATATTGTTCGTGACGGGCAAGGGCGAAGTAAACCCTTTTCTATCAAACTGGTGAATTGTGTCGTGGAACGTCCAGGTAAGAAAGACTGGAAACAATTCCAGGTGACATTTGATGGCGATGCTGAAGGCGATTTATTTGGTGTTTATGGAGATGCTTCCGGTGTGGCGCTGCAAATCATTGACCATGTCGGCAATACTGCATCGCCCGGAAAAACGCTTCCATTGATGGATATTACGCCAGGCGACAGGCAGTTAAATTACACAATGAAATTGGTGGCCAACAACCATGCACTGAAGTTGGGGAGTTATTTTTCATCAATTCGCTTCAAACTGGACTATTTCTGATTTTTATCGCGTCCTTAAAATGTCTCGCCTGAATGATAAAATATTCAAATTCACAAGGTAATGGGTATGGGATTGTCACCGGTTGGAAAAGTGGCTCGTCTTCAGTCATTGAGTTTGTGTGTGTGGTTGGCACTGAGCTCCTTGATGTCGGTGACTTATGCTGCTGACGATATTCAGTTTAATACTGACGCGCTGGATGTGAATGACCGAAAAAATATTGACCTCGCTCAGTTCTCGCGAGGGGGTTATATCATGCCGGGCACGTATGGCATGGTGATTCATGTCAATAAAAACGATTTGCCGGAGCAGCAGGTTGCGTTCTATGCCCCAAAAGACGATCCAAAAGGCAGTCGGGCCTGTGTCAGTAAGGCGTTGGTTGAACAGTTGGGATTCAAGGCTGATGCCCTCAAGGCGTTGACATGGTGGCATGGTGGCAAGTGCCTTGACGAACGTAGTGTGAATGGCATGGAAATGCGCGGAGATTTAGCTACTTCGTCACTGTATCTGAGTATTCCGCAGGCCTTTCTTGAATATAGTGACGAGAATTGGGATCCGCCGTCTCGCTGGGACGAGGGGGTGCCGGGGCTGTTGTTCGATTACAACGTCAGTGCGCGAAGTCAACACCAGCAGCGCAACGGGACACGTGGGTACAGTGTCAGCGGTAACGGCGTCACCGGGGCAAACCTGGGGGCCTGGCGGTTGCGCGCCGACTGGCAAGCCAATATCAACCATCAGACCGGCAGTGGACGGTCAACCCGCCAACAGCTGGACTGGAGCCGTTATTATGCGTACCGCGCTCTGCCGGCATTACGCTCGAAGTTGACGGTGGGCGAAAACTCTTTGGATTCCGGTATGTTTGAGGGTTTCCGCTTTACCGGGGCAAGCCTGGTCTCGGATGACAACATGTTGCCGCCCAACCTGCGCGGCTATGCACCGGAAGTGGTGGGCGTGGCCAAGACCAATGCCAGGGTGATTATTCGTCAGCAAGGGCGTGTGTTGAATGAAACAACGGTGGCGGCAGGGCCGTTTCGTATTCAGGACATCAATGATGCCGTTTCGGGGGAGCTGAATGTGCGGGTGGAAGAACAGGACGGTAGTGTGCAGGAGTTCACTATTAACACCGCTAGTATTCCTTACCTGACACGTCCGGGGGCCGTGCGATTCAAGCTGGCGGCAGGCAAGCCGTCGGACTGGGAGTACCATTCGCGTGGGCCTGTGTTCGGGACGGGCGAATTCTCCTGGGGGGTCAGCAACGGTTGGTCACTGTATGGCGGGGCGCTGGCCGGTGGCGATTACAATGCGCTTTCGCTCGGTATCGGCCACGACCTGATGGCATTCGGGGCCATGTCGTTCGATGCGACTCAGTCACGGACACGGTTGCCGCATGAAGACGGAACGCTGAGTGGCGGCTCCTATCGTCTGAGCTATTCGAAACGCTTTGATGAATACGACAGCCAGGTTACCTTCGCCGGTTATCGCTTTTCGGGAAAGGATTTCATGAGCATGAGTGAATATCTGGACGCGCGTTACTACGGACGGCGGGTCGGCAACAACCAGGAGATGTACACCGTGACCTTTAACAAGCATTTCCGCGACTGGGGGTTGAGCAGTTACATCAACTACAGCCATCAGACGTATTGGGACCGACCGGACAACGACCGTTACAACCTGGCGGTGTCACGCTATTTCGATATAGGGCGTTTTCGCAACCTGAGTCTGTCGCTCTCCGCGTACCACAACCAGTACAACGATATCAAGGATGATGGTGCATACCTGAGTCTGTCGATGCCGTGGGGGGGCAGCGGCTCCCTGAGTTACAACTCGACCGTGAATCGCAACGATACGACAAACGGCGTCAGCTATTACGACCGTATCGATGAACGCAGTAATTATCAATTGAGCGCCGGCAGTTCGCGTCGGGGCGTCAACACCAGTGGGTATTACAGCCGTGAAGGCGACATGGTGCGCATCAGTGCAAATGCCAGCTATCAGGAAGGCAGTTACAGTGCGGTCGGACTCTCGGCTCAGGGCGGGATGACGCTGACGGCAGAGGGCGGTGCGCTGCACCGTGCCGGTGTTGCTGGCGGGACCCGCATGTTGATTGACACCAACGGGGTGGCGGGCGTGCCGGTGCAGGGTTATGGCCGAACCAGCCGCACCAATGCCTGGGGCAAGGCGGTCATCGGTGACGTGAACAGTTATTACCGCAACAAGGCCAGTATTGACCTCAATGACCTGGGCGATAACGCCGAGGCCACCCGTTCGGTGGTGCAGGCCACCCTGACCGAAGGGGCTATCGGCTATCGGCAGTTTGACGTGATTGCCGGCCAGAAGGCGATAGCCATTATCAAGCTGGCAGACGGCAGCGAACCTCCGTTTGGCGCGACGGTAATGAACGCCCGCAAACAGGAGACCGGCATTGTCAATGATGGCGGCAGTGTATACCTGAGCGGCATCAACCCGGGGGATCTCATGGCGGTGTACTGGGATGGGCACGCGCAGTGTGAGGTGCGAATGCCGACACCGTTACCGGCCGATATGCTGATGAACACCTTGGTGCTGCCGTGCCCCCCCCTGCGTTCGGTTTCCGAGGGACGCTCATAAGTCGTGGCGTCATGTATCGGATATTCATCGGGGCCGAGATTTCAACCCGTCGCAAGAGAGAATGAACAATGAAACAACAAAGCAACATGAAACGTGATATGTGGATACGACCGGCGAGATTGCCCCTGATGGCCGTGGCCGTGGCGGTGCTGGGTGGGCTGGTGACTCAACAGACGCACGCGGCGATTGCGCTGGACAGGACCCGGGTTATTTTTGACGGTAGTCAGAAATCGGTGAGTCTGAATGTCAGCAATCAGAACAAGCAACTGCCGTACCTGGCTCAGGGCTGGATTGAAGATGAGCAGGGCAACAAGATTCAGGGTCCGCTTACCATCCTGCCGCCGGTGCAGCGTATCGAGCCGGGCAAGCCGAGCCAGGTAAAGATTCAGGCGTTGCCGGCGGCGAAGCTGCTCAAGCAGGACCGTGAAACGGTTTATTACTTCAACCTGCGGGAAATCCCGCCGAAGAGCAGCAAACCGAATACGTTGCAGATAGCGTTGCAGACGCGTATCAAGCTGTTCTACCGACCGGCGGCGATTGCCATGGACAAGAGCGCGCCCCCGCCGCAGGAGCAGTTGACCCTGACGAAGCAGGGTGACAAGTACATCGTTAATAACCCCACGCCGTATTACATCACCTTCGTGGATGCCGGACGTCAGAAAGGCACTGATGGAGTGAAAGGGTTTGAGCCGTTAATGATCCCCCCCAAAGGTCATATGCCACTGACGGTCAGCGCCGCCAGTGTGGGCGCGCGCCCGGTGCTGACCTATGTCAATGACTACGGCGGCCGTCCGCAACTGACGTTCAACTGCAGCGGCAGCACCTGTTCTGTGGTGCCGGAGAAGAAAGCGTAATTGCTCGACGACGAAGACGGGCGTTGTACTATGGGCGGGGAAGAAAAGATAATGACAAAGATGAGTGCGACGACATCACGCCGGTTGTGGCTTGAGGACCTGCGTTATTACGGCACGCTCGGCAGCCAGGCAATGATGGCGCCGTTGACGTTGGGTGCCATGCTCTGGTTGTTGCCGCCGGCGAATGCCGCAGTCGATAACTGGGATGTTGAGGGTGCCAACGGCAGTTTGTATGTGCATGGGGCGCTGACGGAGAGTGCTTGCCGTCTGGAGATGACAAGTGTGCGGCAGGATATTGCCCTGGGTGAAATCGGTACGGGTCACCTCAAGACCGTTGGGGCTCAGGGGGAGCCGGTACATTTTGAGTTGCGTCTGGCGGATTGTCTGCGAGGCCCGGCCAGCAGCCGGGATGAGCGTACCGGTGCATTGACGTGGGCAAATAACCAGCCGGCAGTGTCGGTCAGTTTTTTGGCGACACAGGATGCAGACAATCCGCAGCTGGTCAAGGCGCAGGGAGTCTCGGGGTTGGGGCTTCGTCTTGCGACCGAGGAGGGGGAGGATGTGCCGTTGGGATACAGAGGACGGCCGCTGATGCTCATATCGGGACAGGACACGCTGCGCTATACCGTCACACCGGAGCGGACGCCGGCCAGCCTGATGGCGGGTGGGTATCGGGCTGTGGTGGATTTTCACCTGAGTTATGACTGAGGAGGGTGCAATGACTATCGTATGTGCCATGACAACCACCGATGTTCTGATGATGGCTGGCGCCAAACGGCCCTTCCGACAGACGCGTTCGTCGACACTGATCGTGACTCTGGGAATGCTGGTTTTGCTGGGAACAGCTGCCGGCCCGGTGCGGGCTGACTCACCGACGATGAAGGTGACGGTCAAGGTGACGGTTGTCGCACCGCCACCGTGCGTTATCAATGACAACAAGGCCATTGAAGTGGCGTTCGGTGATGTGATAACCACCCGGTTGGATGGCACCAACTACCGCATGCCGGTGAACTACACGCTGGACTGCGACGCAGAAGCGAACAACGCGATGAAACTGCAGGTGCAGGGCACTGCGGCCGGTTTTGATGTTGAGGCCTTGCAGACCACGGTGCCGGAGCTGGGGATACGGTTGCAGAACGGGACCACGACGCTGCCGGTTAATACGTGGGTGAACTTTACTTACCCTACCAAACCTGAGCTATTTGCGGTACCGGTGAAGGCGGCGGGAGCTACCCTGTTGGCCGGTGAATTTACCGCGTCGTCCACGATGCGCGTGGATTACCAGTGACCCGGGAGCTGAAGATGAAAAAGCAAATGACGTCGATGACGCCGGCAATGGTGCTGCTGGCCGGTCTGTTGACCGGGCCGGTGCAGGCACAGGATGGGCATCAGCAAGGGGGGGTAACGACAAAAAAATATAGATATTGGCAGGTGATTTATTAAGTGGTGATAGTTATTATTTCAAAAAATAAGTTTGCGGTTGAATTTGAAAACACACCTTTGACTAAGGCGAATTTTCCTAGTGATGTCTGGGTTTGTGATTTTCGGGAAAAATAAAATTACAACTTTTTCTGAATGGAGGTCGTGGCATGGCAAGGTATTTGTTGTTTCTTTTGTTGTCGTTGTTGAGTGTTAATGTGTATGCCAACATAATCGTTACCGTCGATAAAACAGAAGGAGGAGCAGCAGACGCAACATACTCATTCACCATTCATGGGTGGGGTGAGGTTGCATTACCAAATCCCTGCTACGGAAACAATAGTTGTTCTGTAATGATTAATCATAGACATAAAGAGGATAATACTGGTGGTGATGCACACTCTGCATGGTGGGGAGGGTGTGTTTCCACGTCAAGATCAGTAACAGAGCTAGGCGAGTGCCTGGCTAGTACAGAGCCTAAGTTTAAAGCAGGTAGTGGAGGGAAACTTATAACGCCATTTATTTCTCAGACTAGGCACCTTGGCCCGGTTGTTGTAAAAGAATGCGTCGGTATGTTTTGGGCACTAAATTACGCTACACGTGGGGGGGGGCTCTTACCTGGAAGTGTTTGTGCAGAAGCCCCCCCCCCCCTTGTTAAGTGTGATTTTATCAATAACATTGAAATAGAACATGGCCAAGTAAGCTCCAGTGAGTTAGATGGACATAATGCCAACCAGACTTTAAATATATCGTGCACTAGTGATGCTCAATCCACCATTTATCTTGTCGGCGGAAGTGATGGTAGATTAGTTTTAGATGAAAATAGTAAAAAACTATACAGTCAGTTAACCTTAAATGGTATTGTCATGAGAGGCGAAGGAGTCCCCCTGCATCTTAACAAAGGACTAAATGATATTAATGTGGGTTCTAGAATAATGTATTTAGGTAATCTTGAGTCTGGTGGGCAGTTCTCTGCTTCGGGGATTTTGGTTTTATCTTTACATTAGGAAGAGTGTGTGCGAGCCTGTTCATGCATTTTTGCAACTATATTATTATCATGGCTTTTGTTTGTATATTCATGTTTTTTAATGATTACTAACCATTAATGATGTTAAGTATGCAACGTATTTTGACAAACGTATTTCAAGGTTAGGAGGAATTAAAACATGCTACTTATTATTCTTAACCGGTTGAGTGAATCGTTAGTAACTTCATCTCTTGCTGGTGCAATGATTTATACTCTTTTTCAGAGGGATTTTTCAGGAATGGCTAGGATTGCAGCTTTCATTATTTCTTTTGTGATGGGGGTCTCTGGGGCTGATTTAACAATGGGAATTCTAAATAGATATCTTCCGTTAAGTATTCAGGCGGACAGAAATATAGGAGCATTTGTATGTGGTGCACTCGTCGTCACCTTGACTGTAAGATGCATTGGCTATATAGAGGATCTTTGGGTAAATAAAAATCGGGACGTTCACTAAAGGAGTGGAGGCGTGAGCAACCATTTATTTTATTTTTGTGCTTATGTGATTAATTTATTATGCGGAGCTGTTCTTCTCAGGGTGATTTATATTAGATTTTCTCATCCCATTGCAAATGTTTATGCTAGAGGGGCGGTTTATTTAATTGCAATGCATTTTTCCCTTGAGTTTTATGAGGATTTACTTATGTTTATTTCAAAGGAGAATTGGACTGAGTTGCTAAAGCACTTATTAAACACCTCCCTTGGTTTTATTATACTGAATTTAATTAATCGTGTTTTTTTTAATAAAAGTGAAGGTGTTGAATAATGAAGTTGACGGTGGTTTTAGTTTTCGCGCTAATAACTATAATGATGATGTTCATTTGCCACCATTACTATCTGAATGCTGTATTGTGGCAGGAAAAGGCCGAGAAGTTGCTCGAGTCATCTCAACAACAAGAAAAAAAACTGGTGTTATTACGACATCAACAGCAAGATATAGCTGAGCTGGATAGATTCTACATGGAAAAACTGAATGAAGCTGACAAGGATAATAAAAATCTTCACGCCCGTCTTTCTGCTGGTTCTCACGGGATGTGCATTAAAGGGGCGCGAGTGCGTAAACATAAACGATCTACCACCACCACCACCGGCAGCGTGGGCCATGATACCAGCATCGAACTCTCTTCTGATATTGGACAAAACATTCTTTCTATACGAGAAGGGATTATCCAAGACCAGCAAAAATTGATGTATCTACAAGATTATATTAATCGTACATCACCGACAATTATAAACCCTAAGGTTAAAAATGGAAACGAGTGAAAATGGAATAGCTTTAATTAAAAAATACGAGGGCCTTTATCTATATGCTTATCAATGCCCAGCGAACATTTGGACTATAGGGCATGGGCATACACTTAATGTCCTCCCTGGTGATAAAATTACTCAATGTGAAGCTGATAGGTTATTGCGTTTTGATATACTGTCTTATGAAAAAATAGTTGTAAGGCATGTCAAAGTTCCGCTAACGCAGGGGCAGTTTGATGCATTGGTGTCATTTGTTTTCAATCTTGGCGAAGGAAACTTTAGAAGGTCCACATTGTTATATAAATTGAACTCCGGTGATTATAAGGGTGCGGCCAATGAATTTTGTCGTTGGGTTAACGTATGCGGTAATGTCGCTCTTGGTCTAGTTCGTCGGAGGCAGGCAGAAAGAAAATTGTTTTTAAAGGCTTGACTTGTGCGGAAATTACGGCCTAGATTTTAAACAGCGAAAAACCTGGGCTTTAGTTATTATTAATTACAGCAAGGGATAAATATGACAACTCCCGTAAATTTATTTGAAAATATCGGCATGTCAGTTTGCGGTAAGGATGTGTTTAAATTCTTTGTTGAGATTGATGTTAAGTCCAATAATTCCAAAATCATTTGTAGAAAAAATGATTCAAAAGATAATATCATTATTTTCAAAATAGACAATGGAATTATCAGGGATGCATCACTAATTATAGATGGTAACGACGCCATGCCTGATGGCTACATGGGGTTGGTTTGGGTCATTGACAACAATCATGGATTGTCTGGCATAATCTATTATGCAGAAATAAATAATTCACTTATAGTGGTTAAACAAGATAAGTTAAGAATATCCACTTACCCAGCCTTTATTTCGTTACCTAAAGCATTTAGGTTCAATAATTATGTTTTCATCTGTTGGGTAGATCATTTAAAAAATAAGGCTATGTGTTTGTTATACTCACTGTTGGATAAAATGATTAGAGTTGAAGATGTTTCTGATAATAAGGTTCACTCTTCTTACTTATCGTTGTTGGGGCATCGCCATACGCGTAATCTGACATTGGTTCCTTCAGGCAATGGGCGAGCATATCTGCAGTACATCTCATGTGATGGAGAGATTTGCACATTTTGTATATCTATTCTTAAAAACTCCAAAGTAGCTATCGATTTACTATTCAAACAGTATGCTGAAAATATCGGATATCACCAAACATTAATGGACCAAAAAAGTAGAACTCTTGTTACTGTTTTCTCTGAGAATGGTATTAAAGGGGTGGCTAATACTAATGATATATATATATTTACACAGAGGATGTTTAATGAAAATGATATAAATATTAGCGGAGGAGCTGAAAGGGTCAATCAAACAAAGGGTTTTTATGTTCGCCCGCAATTGTGTTTGTCTGATGATCGATACTATATATTTTGGGAATCGGATGATTCGATTAATTATACTAGCATTGACATCGGCGGTAGTATCGTAACGCCTGAATCATCAATGCACATTGACACGCCAGTTAACTTATCTTGCTTGTCGACCGAAGACGGTATTATTATTTGCTCACAAATAGATAACTGGGCGACATTGGATCTAGGTACTTCTTTAGACTACGCCAATATAACTTTAAATTAAATAAGGGTATTTTAATATGCATACTAAATATCATGTCGGCCTCCACATTCTTTTTGACGATGAATCATCAAATACACTTTGCTCATCCATTAAGACGAGCAAAAGTAATCATTTGGTAAGCGCATACCTTTCGGGAGAAACGAATCGCATTCCTGTTGACCCTTTATATAACGTCGTGGTGAATAATAAAGGCGTTCGACATAGCCCTTTTACTCTTCCAGATTTGACCAATGGGACTCAGAAGGATGCTGTTCTTATTCCGGTTGACAACACTGACCGATTCATCTCTGTATGGTGCAGTGATGCCATTAGCTCTAGATTCAGAATTTATATGAGGAGTCACCAGCTTAATGATGTTGGTAAACTGGTTAGTCAAGGCTTGACTATTCAAGTTAGTCAGTCGTATGGTGATTATGTAGGACCCAAAGCAATTTATATTACGGAGAGAAACCAGGTAATCGTCTCTTGGCTTTCTGTAGATTCAAAAAACATTCATATTAAAGCCTTTAAATTAAAAGAAGATGGTAATTTCGAAGAAGACTCATACGAATTTATGACTTCTGGAAGTTTTTTGTCTGACGAATACTTCAACAGAAATCTAGACCTAAGCAGAGATACTGAACGATCTATCTCTTTCATTAGAGCGGGTAAGCTGAATATTTTTATGGGCAATGTAAACAACAATGGTATCGGGATATACTCCGTTGATGTCGCAAATGGAAACATATTCTTCTCCTCGCTAGCTAATTATGAACGCCAAAATATTGGATGTTTTAACGCTATTTACGATGTTACTAAGTTGGCTATAAAAATAGTTTTCTCAGCTATTAGTGGAAATGGGAATGTGGATATTTTAGGAGATAATATTCGTCTTTTTGGCTTGAATAACCCAAGAGGAATGGCAGTTCCTCTTAATGAAAGAAAAGCTGTTTGCTCATCCCCTTCGATTGCCAATATTGGGGAGTCAGGTAATTTTGTTGTAGCATGGCAGACCTCGAATGGGCCTATATATTTTAATGAGTTCGACTCTGACTATTCTATTGTTGGCGATGAAACATCTATCAATGATGAACGAGATACAATAAAACCTAGCGTCGTAGTAACCAGTAACCAAACTGCAATTGTTTTCTCATCAAGAGCATATCAAGGAAAACCATTGTCTGATTACGGTGTTCTTTATTTTGTTGCAGATCATGAGTCATATTAATTTAAAAAGCCTCGCATAAGCGAGGCTTTTTATAAAGTGAGTTCTTTTATGAAAAATGTTGCTGTATGTATCGCAAGCGGACCATCTTTAAATGTTGAACATATTGAGATTGTGCGAATGTTTGATGTCTTCACCATAACGGTTAATTCATCGTGGATGATTATGCCAGACTGTAATGTTATATATGCCGGGGATTATAAATGGTGGGTGGAGAACTATTACTGTATAGATAGTCCCGCGGAAAAATGGAGTTGCTCTCATCAAGCTGTTGATGAATTTGACTTGAATTATCATTGTGCTACAGGTGCATATAACTCAGGATTAAGGGCAATACAGTTCGCAATTAGCCTCGGTTTTTTTGAAGTAATATTATTGGGCTATGATTGTTCCTTAGGTAATGGTGTGCATTGGCATGGTGAGCATCAATCGTTAAGAAATCCTACAAATAAAAGTATCCAGATGTGGCAAAGGCAGTTTATGTCACTCTCAGCCAACTTAAAAGAAAGGGGAGTTAATGTTTTTAATTGTAGTCCATCATCGAAACTAAGTTGTTTTGAGAAAAAAAACCTCTATAACACACTGACTTATTTGATTTTTTAGCCTTTATGTGTTTTAAGTTTCATTCGATGAGGTTGTAACTATGTTATGGGGGGAGAATGATATACAGAGGAGCGAGTGATTGTAAAAAAGCAATTGTTGTAGCATCAGGTCCATCAGCTAGTGATTTTTCCCCACCTGATGGAATAGTGATTATTGCTGTAAATGGTGCAATTGAATGGCTTTCAAGGGCTGACTACTTTTTTACGTTAGACCCTAGTGAAATCAATCTTCGTCGTATATACAACCCAGTTGCCAGGGTAAAGTATACCGCAGCGGTTCCATTTGATATACGCCTTCCATGCTGGGTGCAACGATTCGAACGTATTGATCTACAGCAAGATGAACCACCCGACAAATACTCTCCTCATTGGTGGCTTTGGCGATGGTCTGCAGTTTGTAGGCTATCGGAGGATAAAAAAAGTATTCATACAGGTAACAGTGCGTGGGGAGCACTAGGTTTGGCTTATCATCTGGGATTTACTGATATAGCATTGGTTGGTGTTGATGCTACCTCGGATCCTCGCATAGAAGGAGGGATGCCTCAGAATTTAACACATCTCCCTCTTTTATTTTCTAGCGCACTCGACCAGGTCAATGTGGTTAGTTGCGGTGAATTGAATGGAATACCGAAGGTGTCATTGAAAGAATGGCTTGATGATTAATCTTATCATTGTATTTTTCTTTGCTGGTAATTAGATTGGAACCTAAAAGATTTCTGCGTGGGAATATATGATGCAGAAACTAATAGGGGTAAATCTAGCGCTGGAATTGATTGGTGTGGGAAATATATGTTAACTATATAGGGTGAGCGCAACTAATTATAAGAAAAACCCCAAAAAATATTGATGTTTTCTGATGATTAAGAATATATATCAAAATCAAATAAGGAGGGGGAATGACAATTATTGTTACAGTACTTAAGTCTGAGGGGGACTATCGTTCAGAACATGTTCAACGATTACATGCACAGTTTTATGAACTACCATCGGTTTGCTTAACGGACATACCGATAGTTGGTGTCAATACACTACAACTCCGTTTTAACTGGCCTGGATGGTTTTCCAAGATGGAGTTGTTCAACCCTGAAATGCTCAGCGATGATATTCTCTATTTTGACCTGGACACATTGTTGCTCACTACTCCGAAATCTTTCCTACAAGACGATCGTTTACGCTTGCTTTCAGACTTTTATCATCCGGACAAGCCTGCTAGTGGTATGATGTATATTCCTCATAAAGAAAAGGCCTACATATGGAACATCTGGATGGCTGATCCGCTCAAATGGATGAGCGAATGTCGTGGTGATCAGGATGTACTTGAGCGAATTTGTGGCCGGGATATTGCCCGATTTGGTTTCAATGTCAAATCGTACAAAGTGCATGTCGCTGGTCCAGGAATGCCAGGCTGGCACTCTAAACACTCGCAAGGATGTGGAACTATACCTCCTGATACCGATGTTTTGTGTTTTCATGGATATCCTAGACCATGGGAGATTCCGATGCACCTTACGATTGCAGACACTGGATTTTAGCGAATCACTGTAGCGGTCAAGTAATATTGGCCACGGTTTTACAGTAAAAACGATATCTGTTCTCTGATTCTTCCGGCGTCAGTCCTCCGTTGTAATGGTGAGGCCTGACGCTGTTGTAGTAATTCAGGATATAACCGCTGATTTGCCGCTGGGCCTCGTCCTTACCTGCATAACCATTCGCCGGCACCCATTCGGTTTTAAGACTACGGAAGAAGCGTTCCATGGGGCTGTTATCCCAGCAGTTTCCCCGACTATTGCGCATAGTATTTTTGCCGTTGGCCATCACCTCGGTTGAGTTGGCTTGCTGATCCCCATCGATAAGCAGCACGCGACGACCTGCCTGAGCAAGAGTCATGGCGAGGTTAGTGATCGTGGAGGTTTTACCTGCACCGCCTTTGTTTTTCATAATAGCGATGATACTGGCCACCGTGTTGATCAGCGGCGTGAGGATGGACTGCATTGGAGCTTCCGTCATCGGGATTTTCCTCTCAATGAAATACTAATTGTATTACGTTTAGACGCGGATGTAGCGTCGTCACCTGTGCAGATTGTGGTAATACAAATGTAATATGCAAGTATTTATTGTGAGTTACTGGTGTATTCTATTTTGTTTTGTTTTGTTTTGTTTTGTACCAGGCATGTACAGTACGTAATGTCTCCTGGGCGTGCCCCGATGGGGACGGCTGTCGTGCTACGCAGGGAGCTGGCCGACCGTCTCCCTCGGGCTTCAGCTTCTCAGAAGAATTTCCGCTTTTTATGCCCATTTTCCCCCCTGTCATTTTGTTATGCTGGCTTACAGGCTGATAAGCAATCCGGATATAAAGTGTATGAAGAAAACGACCCCACAGAATTTTTCCTGGGATGATTTAAAAACCGTTATTTCCATTGGCAAGCACGGTAATTTATCACGCGCAGCTGACATGCTGGGCATCAATCATTCCACACTGTTTCGTCGGCTGGGCGCAATAGAGTCTTCTCTGTCTCAGGTCCTGTTTCTGCGTCGTCGTTCACAGTATGTTCCTACGAAAGCGGGGGCTGCGCTGATTGCCTTGGGACATCGCATTGAAGACGATATCAGCGATGTTCTGCAAAATATTAAAGAGGACGAATGTGACCTTTCCGGTGAGATAAAAGTGACCACCTCGGACGCCCTGTTACAGGATTATCTTAACCCGCTAATTGCGTCTTTTATCCATATCAATCCGCACATTTCATTCCAGGTTTCAACAGGTAACGAATCAGTAAATTTATTCGACGGCGGCGCGGATATTGCTTTTCGTGCCACTACGGAAGTCCCGGAGCATCTTTCCGGCCTGAAGGTGGGGTCAGCATTCTGGGCTGTGTACGGATTACGTGAATACTGGGAGAATAAACGGCCAGACCTCGCGACGTTGTCTGAGCATCGCTGGGTCTCCTTCAGTTCTGCCATGGCCAGGCTGAAGGCGTTTTTATGGATTGAAAAAAACATCACTGAGGAAAATATCATCTTTCGCGGTGACTCTGTGCTCAGCGTGGCTTCGGCAATGGCCAGCGGGATGGGTCTTGGCCTCTTACCCTGTATGCATGGTAATCAGATAGATAAACTCGTCCGGATTAGCCCTGTAGTGGAAGGGGTGAGGGAGGATATCTGGCTGCTCGCGCACCCTGACGTGAGGAAATCGGCGAAAATCAGAGAATTTATGAATCACTGTATGCAATATTTATCTGAGCACAGAAAAACGATTTTCGAGCAGCCATTTTAATCTGTTTTCCATATAGAATTCATTAAATCTTCACATCGTTCATTTTTGCAATAACGCGTTTGCAAAAATGAACGGACAAACGAATATTTGATTTTGTATAGTGTTCCTGCGTTCATGAATCAGTTTTTTAATTTACTGATAAAGTTAAATATATATCGCGGATAAATTATGATGATTAAAGCCACGCCTGCTACTGCAAATAATCTGTTAAGCCCTGAGAATCATGCTTTGATCCTGCTTGATCACCAGAGCCAGATGGCATTCAACGTTAAAAATATCGATATTGGTCTGCTGAGAAAAAATACAGCGATTCTCGCCGAAACCGGCAAAGGGTTTAATATCCCGACGCTGGTCTCAACAATTTCACGCCATGATTTTGCCGGCCCGGTGTTCCCTGAAGTGTCAGCGGTATTCCCGGACGAAAACGCGTACGTCAACCGTTCTACCTCTAATGCATGGGAAGATCGTAACTTTGTTGATGCCGTTAACAAGCTGGGCCGCGACCGCCTGGTGTTGGCCGGCCTGTGGACGTCCGTTTGTCTGAATGGCCCGGTTCAGTCTGCCATTGAACAGGGGTTTGACGTATATATTGTCACCGACGCCAGCGGCGACATGAGTGATGAGGCGCATGAACGCGCGGTGCAACGCATGATCCAGGCTGGTGCAAAACCGATCACGGCGCTGACTTATTTGCTTGAACTGCAGCGCGACTGGGCTCGCCACGAAACCTACGATCTGACCACTTCGATCAGCCAGAAGCATGGCGGCGCGTTTGGTATCGGCATTCAGTATTGTGCGGATATGGTTCACGGCTAAGAATTACTGCCCGGACGATGAATAGATGGAGAAGTGAAATTACCAAATAGAGATTCCCGGACAAGTGATATTCTCGCTGTCTGGGAGTCTTTGCGATGTTCTGTAATTTATCTCCCTGAGATAAAACTTAGAAACAAAACGCAGTTCTGCTGCCGCTACCAGACCTGGTGCCAGTTACAGAAACGCTCCATGCGCCAGCAGCATCTCGTCGGTGAAAAATGCTTTATCGACTACTGTGGACCCACGGTGCCGGTTATCTCACCTGAGACGGGTGAATGCCGACAGGCCCAGATCTTCGTGGCGGTGCTGGGCGCATCAAACTACACCTTTGCAGAGGCTACCTATACTCAGTCGCTGTCAGACTGGCTTCTCAGCCACGTCAGGATGCTAGAGTTCTTCGGTGGAGTCCCCGAGATCCTGGTTCCGGATAACCTGAAAAGCGGGGTTAGCAAAGCCTGTCGTTACGATCCCGAACTATATTGCTGTAATATGACAAAATGACATATTTCAGGGGTTGTGATGACGGGATTTGAGCTGAAACTATGGCGAACGGGGCTGGGATGGACACAGGAACGGGCGTCAAAGGAGTTTGGGATTTCGATGCGTACCTACATCCGCTATGAGCATGCTGATCCACCGAGGGCGATTGAGTTGGCCATCCTGGCCCTGTCTCTGGCCGCGATGTTGCCGGATATCGACGCTCTGCCTGCAGAAACGTTACGACAACGCGTCAGGATGCTGGTTGTTGAAATGAATAATATTTTTAAGGAAAATCAACCCTGAATACAGGGAGTAACAGGGAGGTGATATTTTGGACAAAATGCGTTTGGTTGTATTTGCCGGGCTGCTTGAGGTGACAACTGTTGCCGGCCACTTCCGGTATGCTCCGAACTGGGTGGAGGAAGTATTGTGTTTCGGTAAAACGCCTCTTTTACCGAACGTTGCCGACTTATCCACCGTTTCTGTGGATAACGCTACATCTTGTGTCTGGATTGGTCGTTCTGGCTACTACATGTTGTGTCGGTATGCCCCGCGGTAGGCACCGCCAGGCAATTGGTGTCGGGTCTGGCGTTCGTCGGTGATTCGGTTAAACTCCTATACAGGATGATTTAACCGAACCGTGGCCGGCGCCAGAATAATTATTGTGAGCGATCACCTGGCGCGGTTGCGGCAAAATAGACACTGAAAGTCACTGATTGCGGATCACGAAAAAATGCGCCCTGCCCTCCTGCAAAACTCTCAGATTTTACGTAGCGCGATCGGCGGCGATCTTCTGGCCGGCGATGACCGCTACGTGCGCGCCCTCACCCTGCGCAACCGCGCCGCGCTGCATGGCGATCTGCCCTACTACCTGCTGCCGCCGGAAATCGCCGTGTTGCTGTCCTGTTGCCATGATCTGGAAAAGCGCACGCTGTTCGAGTTTTTGTGGAACACCGGCGCGCGGATCAATGAGGCGCTGGCGGTAAGACCGGCGGACGTGGAATTTGATGCGGCGCCGGCGTTCGTCACGCTGCGTACCCTCAAGCAGCGGCTCAACCCCAGGGTTGGCCGGCCGCCGGCGCTGAAACTCAATGCACCGGGACCGACCGCCCGAACGGCCTCCCCGGTCAAACGCACGGTGGCGCTCGAGGACGGGCCCTTTGCTGCGCGGCTGCGCGATCACATCCACACCTTTACCGAGCACAAGACCAAGCCGATCTGGCCGGTGACCGATGACACCGCGCGCAACTGGTTGAAGAAGGTGCTCTGTGAGGCTGATCGTCAGGGCGTGCGATTCAGCCTGGCGCGCGTCACCCCCCACACGTTCCGGCACAGCTTTGCGATGCATCTGTTGTTTCATGGGGTGGCGCCGCAGACGCTGCAGGCCGTGATGGGTCATAAGGATTTTAAATCGACGCAGGTCTACCTGAAGGTGTTTAGTCTCGACACGGTATCAGGCCGGGGAGGCGTGCCGTTCTCGATGGATGTCGGCGTGGCGGCGGAGATGCTGCAGCTGGTCGCAAATGGTGCAAAAAAGGTGTCTGATTAGTACCTTTTTGGTGTTGTTTAAGTGCTTCTTTTACACTGCCTGTCTGTCGGCATTCATAATGCAGTGCGTATTACTATATAGTTTTAAATTGGTACTAAATTAGTGTTTTTATGGTGCTTTTTTAGTGCTATTGTGGCTCCAATTTGATGTGGTTGGGGTCGGCTTTATAGCGTAGATGACGTGGCAAGACTGCGCCGGCGTACTGGAAAAATAACGTTTTTGCTGACACTGGCGCTGCTGCCCTATGGCCGATCCCACGTTGCAGCAACAGGGCGTCATGGTGATTATAGGCATGAACAGGCAAGCGATCGGCGCCATTCGCCAGCAGCCAAATTGTCCGAGTGATCCCATCGACAAAATCAAGCGCAGGAACTGGCAAGCCACGCTCTAGAATATATCGACATGTCGGAGTGGCCAGCGGCACCGGGTTGCCCGCGCCAATGCTAAAGCATCTTTCTGCTTCGTGAAATTTGTGGTCACGTCGCCAGGAGGCCTCATCACCGCGGCTGAGCTCAGGCACAATGGAATTCGGCGTGTTACGCCAGGCCGACAGCAACTTATCCCTATCGGCTACGACGATGTAATGCTCACTGGTGTCAGAAATCTCCTGCTCCATATAGGCAAATTCACCCTGCCGCAGCGGAATTTTGAATCGGCAATAAATAATGTCGTTATACCTGCAGCTGTACACCCCCTCGATCAGGTGTACCGGATAGTCTTTGATGGCAACGTGTTTACCGATTAGATCAGGTGTCATAACGGTTCCTTTATTAGGCCGTATTGATGCCAAAACGATACTATTAATATACCGGTTTGACGCCTTTAGTCACGCTGACACATGCCCTTCCTGCGTATGTTACTGGCGGGCGTTGAAGTCCTGAACGACAGGTGGGCAATCTGGCAGTGGACGCCATTGCTTGTTTCTGAGGGGGAAGGAAAATACGGGCCAGGAGAAAGGCCCCAAACTCTTCCGAATCAGATGCGGTGTCATATGATGTTTAAGTGGTGTAATTATGGTGCTAAAAAGGAGCCTTTATAGCTCCTTTTTGGTCTTTCTTTGATGCCTTAATCCCCGTGCTCATCATAAAACTTCAATGCATGCCGGATCATATTGAGTTTAGAGCGGTTGGTTTTTTTGCATAGCTTCTCCAGCAACTCATACTCATATTGATTGAACGGCACACGGATGGCCTTGTAATCACGTGGTGCTTCACTGTCGGTTTGCTTGAGTGGCGTAACGACATGATCAGCTGCCGCTGCAAATTCTTCGATGCGTTTTTCCACTGCCGCTGGAGTGACGACGGGTTCCCTGCGCTTTACCATGTCATCAACTCCTTCACCAGACATTGAATTTCGGCTTTGGCTTTCGAATTATCCATTTCGACCACGCCACGCCCTTCGGACATACAATCCCGATAAACCTTGCGGTCACGCACCACCGTGCTCATCAACCCCAACTCAGGGAAGTCTTTGAGGTACTCTTTGGCTTCCTGGATCTCGTTGATGACTGGATTGGACGGCGCGAGCGTCAGCATGGCGATAGCCTTCAGCTTGGGATTGAGATCCTTAGCTTCCGTCATAATTTCTGTCAACCGTGGCAGCGTATCTAAATCGGGTTGTGAAGGGCGGAAAGGGACCAGCAGCACATCGGCTGATGTCATGCCCGTTCTCAGCTCTCGACTGTCACGACCAGCAGTGTCAACAACTACGTATTCATAGCGCTTATCGAGATCGAGTAGCGTATCGCGAATGTTATCGAATTTCTGAATGCAGTGGATAGGTGCTATACCTTCGATCGCATTACGGTCAGCAATCCAGTTAGATGCGGTTCCTTGACGGTCAGAGTCGACCAGCATCACATCATGCCCTTGTCGTGACAATTCTGCTGCAATATTGACTGCTGTCGTTGATTTACCGCAACCGCCTTTTTGACTTCCAATTAGTATAATCATGGTGCTTAATTGGTTCCTTGTTGGCTTCTGTTGGGTGTTAATTTAGTACCACTTTGGTGCTCTGTCAATACATTGTAGAACCTCAGTTTGAGGAATGGCCTGTTACTATGGGCGTGCCCCGATGGGGATGGCTGTCGTGCTACGTAGGGAGCCGGCCGGCCGTCTCCCCCCTGCGGGCTTCCATCCTCACGCAACCCCGCTTGCAGCCGGCGGCGCCGACCGCTGTCGCGCCGTCGTGTCGGGTGGGTGCCCGTTCATTCTTCCGTGGTACGCCTGCCGCAGTCAGTCTTCCCGCCGCAACTGATAACAGCACAGCGTTTCGCTTGAACACCAAGGGGTGAAATGCACTCCGCCAAAAACTTTTTCCTCCCTTCGGTCAAAAAAACTTTTTGTCTCCGCCCCTTGGTGCCGCTCATCGCTGTGCTGAATCAGTTTATTGCGACGGCGAATACTCACAGCGGCATCAAACAACCACCCGGAGGGATCCAACATGCAACCACAAAACGTCCAGGGCACGACAACGAAGCCTACAGCAGCATCTGCACAGACCAGCAGTGCCCTGACCATCCCGCAGGTGTATGGCCTGTTTTGCTATGTGAAGGCGGTGTGCGGTCGTTCAACCGGCACCATTGAACCGCCGGTCGTACCGGCAGGGGCGGAAGAGGTGTTCGCGGACTTTGGGGATTTCGACACCATTTCGGTGTGGATCGTCGGGGGCTGGCCGGTGGCTGCCAGCGATCAGATGACGATGACCCACTGGCGCATGAATTCAGGGCAATAAAAAAGCGGCATTGCTGCCGCTTTCTTACCGCCAGCGCGGAAGCACCCACTTCTGACGCTGGCTCAACAGGCAATAACTTGAAGGAGCTACACCATGTCTACGACTGAGTCTAAAGCACCAACTAAGGGCAAGACAACCCGTCCGGCCAAAACCACCAAGAAAAACGCCCTCACGGAAAAAATCGAGGCGGCGCTGGCCAAGGCCGTGCGCAAAACCGCCACGCTCGGCCAGCTGGTGCTGACTGACCTGAACGTGCGCAAGAAAAAGTCCTCGCAGACGTCGATCGAGGTACTGGCCGCCGCCATCCGTTCAGCCGGTCTGCTGATGAATCTGGTTGTGTTCGAAATGGACGATGGCCGGTACGGCGTTGCCGCCGGTGAGCGGCGCACGCTGGCGCTGCGCTGGTTGATGGAACAGGAGAACGACGCCGACAAGACCACCCCGGACGGCATCGTGACCGACGATTACCCGGTTGAAGTGCTGGTCGTCAGCAGGGCGATGGCGCGCGTGGTGTCGATGATGGAGAACAGCCAGCGCGAGCAGATGCACCCGGCCGATCAGGTCACGGCGTTCCGCGACCTGTCGGCGGACGGGCAGACACCGGCACAGATTGGCGATCTGCTGGGGTTCAGCACGCGCCACGTTCAGCGCTGTCTGCGTCTGGCAACGATGGCGCCGGTGCTGCTCGATGCGCTGGCCGACGACCAGATCACACTCGACCAGCTGCAGGCACTGTCGGCCACCGAAGATCATCAACGTCAGTGTGACGTGTGGGACAACGCGCCCGGCTGGGTGGCTGGGCGGCTGGGTGGCTGCGCCGCAGCACCTGCGCGAGGCGGTGCTGAAAGGCGAAGTCTCGGCCAGAGACAACAACCAGCTGGTGTTCGTCGGGCGCGAGGTCTACGAAGCGGCGGGCGGCACCTTCAAATTTGATCTGTTTACCGACGAGGGCTTTTTGACCGAACCGGCGATGCTGGAACGACTTGCCCGCGAAAAACTGCACGCGCTCGCGCAGCAGGTGGCCGAGGACTTTTGGAGGAAATGGGCGCGGAACCCCATAAAGGGGATTGAAGTGATGCGGGCACTGCGCAAAGGCCCGGCTTCAGCATTTTATTATGGTGATCCTCTGGGCGAGATGCGCCTGGTGAGCAGAGCCTTTGAAATATAATGCCTTTCAAAA
>Ga0157366_1000311_pt1 | contig 23050 bp, 19 predicted proteins | sample AttbisABBM1_FD_113149 | JGI IMG/M metagenome (GOLD analysis project Ga0157366, IMG submission 113149) | Fungus gardens microbial communities from leaf cutter ant in Botucatu, State of São Paulo, Brazil - Atta bisphaerica ABBM1 | ecosystem: Host-associated > Fungi > Mycelium > Unclassified ...
CTGAGCTCTAGCTTAAGGTCGTTACATTCTGTAGCTATACCAGTGTTTTTTATCAAGAAAAAAGATAGGTTCTTACATCTAGTGTAAAACTACCAGAACCTTAATACATTCACTATCAAGAACAAGTATCTATTACTGTTGATTTCTGAGCTTGTTACAAAACTCCAAGATGCTTGGTACTTTACCAAGCTGGATGTGTACTGGTATCAGACATAGTTCACATCAGGAGACAAAAGCCTATAAGATTAGCTCAGAGTTATATTGAGTATGAAAACTCTATACAAAGTACATGGTGTTGCAGACTTCCCAGAATAACCATGGCTTTAGCTTATGTATTACACTGTCTGTCTACTATGTGGTTGCAACTTCAGAAAATAGAACAAAGTCCAAAGGAAGTGAGTACTAATAGTGGTATGTCACTAAAGAACACTGAAGATCAAGTTCAACTTGAATAGTCAATTGTCAAACTAGCAAAATACAATATATCTACTAGCCTTATATATAAGTACTATAAAAAGAACTCCACCATAGAAGACCAAGCTCAATAAGAGTACTTCCAATGTGGAAGACCAAGTACTCAAGGGGTTTAGGATTGATTATAACACTGCCATGGGACATGTTATAGAAATAAGGCTGATATAAAAGACAGACTTTTATCAGGGTTTGAATGAGATAATATTGCTGTAGAGAACAGGCTTTTGAACAGTTGAACTTAGCATATGACAGCTAGGACTTCAACAATGTCTGTATCAAGCCTGGTAATGAGTGGAAAGCTGCCTTCCACATGAACATGGTCTTTTCAAACCTTTGGTGATATTCTTTAGTATAACAAACAACCTCACCACTTTCCAAGCTATAATGAACAACATCTTTCAGGACCTTATAGCAGAAGGTATTATGATAGTATACCTGGACAACATCTTGATCTTCACCCAAACATTGGAAGAGTACCATAAAGCAGTCTACAGAGTTCTAGAGGTCTTGACTGAGCATAAGCTATTTCTTCACCCCAAGAAGTGCAAGCTCAACAAGCCACACATTGAGTATCTGGGCCTAGTTATTTCAGAGGATCAAGTTAAGATAGACCTCATCAAGGTAGCCAGACTAATGGCAAAGTCATTCAGGAGTCCTGCAGAATAGGATCAGTGATCCACACACTCCACCTGCTAACGGTTCATGGTACTTCTGGTAGAAGCTAAATGGGAAAAGTGCCTCCTCTTGCACTGGATGCTCAAGGCATCTCCCTCTATCTTCCAATCAGCCTGAAAACTACTGACACTTCTGAAATCTTTGCCATACAAGCACTTATAGATCTGATGCCACAGGAACCTTCCTGAGCATCTGGAAGCTCTCACAACCTATTCTAGTGTTCAATGTTGACAGGACCCCAATTAAATTAGAATGGCGGTAGGCCAAACAAACACTTGTTTGAACACGACTAGTTGGTTTACAATAAGCAACCAAACATCAACCAAACATCGCAATCCAGGCCCGGGTCCTCAGAGCTCGATAATCGCCATTGGACAAACAAGGAAAACGTGAGGGTAAAAGAAAAATCAATATACATGAGGATCGACAATCTACATCGACCTATGCAAGTTCATTCTCGTTTATTTGAACTGATCAGAAATAGTTAGCCACATGAAAGTCAGAGACCAAAATATGACACTCACGTTCTTACCATCAGCCCACTTCTTGTCATCAACCTCCAAGTCCCAAGCAAGAGAACCCTCGAAGTACTTTTTATCATCCTCATTCGAAAGGTCCAATTTTTTATAGTCATAGCTCTCCCAATCAGGAGCAACGCTCACAACTGGCTCAATTTCCTGACCACGAAGAATCAAAACACCAGTAATGATGCTGTTGTTTGTCGTGCCGAGCACACCAACAGACCCAAAGAGGTATTTACGAGAAGCCTCGAGACGGTTGAAGAGACCACCAATCTGATTGGAAGACATGAAAACTTGGGTTAGCTCTTCATTATATTTGAAGTCCACTTTCCAGGTGGAGAACCCGGTGGAGTCATAACTATTAACATCGTTAGCCTGTGATAAGGCGTTTTTGCAATAACGCACTTGTTATAGAACCATTCAAGGGCACCATCAGATCCACGAGTCTCCTTGTTGGAGTAAGCCCTCTTCCACTCCTCAAGGTTAAAGGTGGACTTGGGCAGGTCATCCAAAGGATTCTTCGCCTTGGGCTCGGGAGGAACGTCGGGTTCTTCCTCATCCTCATCCTCGATCTCTTTTTTTGATTTCTTCCCAACCTTAGGTTGAGCCGGAGCTTTCTCCTTCTTCTCCTTGGGAGGAGGAACAAAAGTCATTTGCTTCTCAGTATACTGAGTTTCACCGTAGATCGATTTCAAATCAGGCTGGTTGATTACAGTCTCCATATGACGAATTAGGTTAGAGTATTTGGTACGGCGCTTGGCGTCCAGGACCATGACGCAAGCCTTTTGAGTGACAGCAGCAATCGAGATATCGGCGAGGGTAATACGCTCTGTGACGAAGAAAGTGCGAGTATTCAGGTGGTCATTTAGGACATTAAGCGTACGCTCCATCCTCTCGTACAAGGAGGTTTCGGTCTAAGGAGAGATCGGCAGTTAATTCAAGTTTACCAGAGCTACGAAAGAGACTTACGGCCTTGTTATAGGGATAAATACCATTACAAATATACCACAGCCACAAAAGATAGGCATCGAACTCGGTCTCCGCTGTATGCGTCCATTGGTTGACGAGGGCAGCATCCTGAAGATTTTCGCCGTAAAGATTGGCATTAGGAACAAGAGCAGCAACTGTTTGTTATTCGCAGTCAACCAACGAACAATCCAAAGATAGACAGTCAGTGATATCGATAAGATAACGTTAAAATGACTCGCCATAGCGAGAGATAGCATCGCCCTCAGAAAGTTTGAAGCCGTCAGAACCCTCAAACGCAGGAACCTTGCCAAGAGGGAACTTGGAAAGGAATTCCGGAGATTTATTTGTCACTTGCATCTCAAAAGGAGCGAGAGTGAGATCAGCACCACCTCGGGCAGCGATAGCACGAACCTAACAGGGAAAGATGGAGATTATTCCAATTTTTACAGAATGAACCACATACAATCTTGCCCTGCACTTGGAATTCATAGGTATAGAGAGTGCCAATGGGTGCCATTTTAAATTTTAGGTGGAAGAGGGAAAGAATGAAAGAGACGCAATCTGATTTGATCACATTTTTGAAGTCACGTTGCCAAGGAGAGAAAGTAACAGATGTGTAGAATACAAAAACTATCCATACAATGCTCACATCCACCAGGGTGACATCCCAAACGATGAGTATTAATACTGTCCGAGAAAATGAATCAGTAAAATGCCAAGGCAGGATTCGGAAAAGGTCAGAATAGAGAGATATCAACATAGTCATCGTAAGATGATTAAGACAGGGATAACTGAAAAAATAATTTTCATCCGGTGGAATCACAAGAACAGAACTCACGAAACACACAATCCCGAATTCCTACTCATCGTGTAAAAGGCAGAAAGGCGGTAAAATCCCGTTTGGAATATTTCCCGCATGGTATTTAGGGCCGGCAAAACTCCCGCCAGATCCACGGGGGTTAGGGGCTACTCTGGCCATTGTAGCATCTATCTCAACCAAAGGTGGCTAACTTTGAATTTCTCACTTGTGAACTTATGAGGTAGCGGTAGTCTTTGTGGATAGCTGACAATAATCTTCAGTTGATCTTGAGTTTTAGCTATCAGATATAATTGGCCTCACCTTCTAATCCAGCGACTATTTGGATCGGAAATTTCGCTACTCTTCTGGACTCAGTATAACATTCATTCTCGAAAAACAGGAATGCAAGTAGTATCGTTGCTTGACGATATAACTTTTTAAAAGGTATTTAACCACAACTTGCCCTTTGAATCGACTCGTCGTCTGTTCGTACGTGTTCTCGAGTGGGCAGAGTATTTGAAGCGCAAATATATTGACATCCTAAGCTTCTCTTGAGAGTCAGCTCGGGCGAAAACAGAGGAGATCGATGCCATGACAAAGGTCGATTAAATTCAGTAAGGATGTCGCGGCTGCTGCTTTCCCAATACTTGCGCAGTAGGTAACTGCTGCATAAGAATCATCTTACAACTATAACTCACGAAGTTGGCCTCTTAGAATGAAATCTCGTTCAGACTCTCAGTTTACGCCTGCTCTTGGTGGTGAAATGCATGCTAGTCCTAATAAGGAGACCGTTATTGTAAGGAAATCTATCCTGAGTTTCTCAGACGTGTGTTATTTTTGAATAATCAGGGAATTGTAGTTCACAAATTCTGGAGCTCCTCTAGAAAAGCGCAAACACCAGTTCCTCAAACCCGCTTGAAGTGATCAACAACGGGCCACCGATCTCCTCTGTGTGTGCTTCTCTAGAATGCAAGGTTCATATCAAAGAAGCAGTCTAGTGCAAAGGTGAGTTCCACGATGGTTTAGAATTCAAGTTGTGGCTTAATATGGGCTGCACTCAGAGTGGCGGCCTAATTGTTTTCACCGTTGAAAACCCCAGGAGGAGATCAAACAATCTATCGGCTGCGGATCTACTAATTCACATTTGATAATTTGGATGAGGCTTTTAGGTCTAGAGGAAGATCAAATGTACGCGTTTCCAGCTCTCTAAGTATGTTGCTATTAACGTAGTAGCGTGAATCGACAATTCACTATCCTTGGAGCAATCTGCAATTACCACTGAACTGGTTGAATATTCAGCCTTGTAGTGAATAATCTACACTGGTATGACTATAGTATTCCTGTTCTCTCCTACGCGTCCGGACAAATGATGCCAGGAGTTAAACGCATACACGCCGAAACTAGCGGTTCCTATGAAGTCCTGTGAAGGGTAGTGATCAGGTTCAACAGTATACAATTCATGGCAAGACAATCACAATCGACTGGTGAAAACAGACGGCACTGGAAACGCTCAGATCCCGATGGGTGAGATTCTTCTGACCCGACAGGGATTTCTTGAAGAATATGGATTGAAAATCTTGGCTTTACGATGAAAGCACGGGATGATTTTAACTTTCTCAGTACTAACTGTGCCTCCTTATGTCTTGCTTTCATCTGCTTTACAAATCCTTCTGCCTTAGCTACTTGCTTTTCCACGGTATACGGTCTAATCAGAAACTCGACCACTTAAAATGTACATGTTGATTAAGTTCAGCAACAAAAATATGAAACGGAGTTCTCAAGCGATAATCATGTTTCATATCATACGAATTTTCGCCCACAAGTGAGATGATTGTAACTTATTGTACCAAAACATATTCCCAGGCCAACCTTCCTCATCAACCAAAAAAACCAGCCTTCGTGGGTACTCTATACTTCATCTACCAATTCATTCGCACTGTTCATTATTGTTCATAATTGTGACTTCACTCCTTGTCGTCTAGAGCCAATATGTCAGATTCGACATCTACAACCGAAGGAAAGATGACCTGGACAGTACCAAACGCAGGTCTAGAATGTCAAACCTGGTATAAAATCACAGGCAACTTGAAGTCCAACACTCGCCCTCTGGTCATCCTCCACGGTGGGCCAGGTGTACCCTCCGACTATCTCTTCCCCCTCTCCTTTCTCTCCTTCCACTACTACATTCCAGTCCTCATCTATGATCAGATCGGCAGCGGTCGTTCCACTCACTTTCCCGATAAAATGGGCGATACCGAATTTTGGACAGAACAACTCTTTCTTGATGAGCTGAAAGCTCTCTTACAACATCTCAATATCTACGATGATTATGATCTCTTAGGACATTCATGGGGTGGAATGTTAGGTTCACGTCATGCATCTAGACAGCCTGGCGGTTTGAAGCATCTCATTATCATGTCCTCCCCTGCTTCGATGGATGACTGGATCAAAGCCCAGGAAGCGCATCGTAAGAAATTACCCCAAAATGTTCAGGATGCCCTTGATCGATGCGAGAAAGAGGGAAAGACCGATAGCAAGGAATATCAAGACGCTGTCAATGTCTATTATTCTCACCATCTGTGTAGACTATCCCCCATGCCAGAACTATTGCAACAGAGTTTTGCAGGGTTAGAACAGGATCCCACCGTTTACTTCACAATGTCAGCTACACCTCTCATTCATGCTGATCAACTGACATGTTACGTACATCAGGAATGGACCCAATGAATTCTTCATAACCGGTTCAATGAAAACCTGGTCAATACTTGATGAAGCTAGTAAAATCTCTACGCCAACTCTTCTCTTAAACGGTGCATACGATGAAGCTGCTGACAGCGTCATTTATCCCTTCTTCAAGTTGATTCCTCATGTCAAATGGGTACAGTTCGCGGTAAGTGAGCTATTTCTCAAAAATGAGCTTTTCCCTGACGTAAAACAGAATTCCAGCCATATGTCGCACTTGGAGGAACCAGAACGATTCTCCAGTACTGTTGTGTCATTCATACGCGAATAAATGGTCTTGCGTATGGAATACATAATTAGGTTAGCCCCACTCTGTTCAGCATGTCAACTATTAATATATCATTTCCTATAAGATCATGGGGTACAAATCTTCTAAAGTATCAAGATAAACAGTAAAAGGAGTGATCGACTATAAACAATTGAGTTCATTCAGTGGTCAAAAACCTACATTACTAGATCCTAGGATCTGGAATCGTGATTATGATGAACCAGCCACTACCAATACCACAAGCAAGGCACCGATCGTGAGAGTACCAAAAATCTCTCCTTTCGCTCTTCTAGCAGCATTGACACTTCCCTTACTTGTACTCCCAAGCGCATTCCTGTCCTTACCAGAATGCCCATTAGATGTAGCAAGCACCGCCGGATCAATCGTCACCGTATTCGCCGTCTTGGTGTTCGTAGTCGTAGAAAATGTTTCCGTCGTCTGACCGAGTGTAGTGAACTCGTTGTTAGCGTCGAAGAATACGAGCGCGAAGCCTGGAGATGAAACGGGAATGGTACAAGCGTTATTTGTGGTGTCGCATGTAATTTCGGCGACGTTCAAGTCTCCTTTGAGACGACCATCAACCTCGAATCTGTTACCCAAAGTCTGTAGAGCAAAACAGCTTGTCAGCACATACTTGGACTTGATGAGGGGCGACAAACCTGACCAGCCCAAGTAATGTTGAATTTGCTCGAAACAGACTGAGCCTCGAGGTATTTGACCTTTACAGTCTGTGGTACTCCACCATTGGGAAGTGACAGAGCAACAGTCAGATTAGCATTGCCTTGCGTTCCTTGAACATCGTCTACGTAGTTGAACAAAGCCATCTTGCTAAGTTCTCCATTCTCATAAATCGCGTAGGCAGGAGTAAACTCGCTCAGTCCAGCAGGACCTGTCATATCCATAATTTGAGAAGTATTAGATTTGCCGAAAGCTTCGGCAAGGACCAGAATGGAATAGTAGATAGCACCGACTGTCCATTGATGGAAAGTTGACTGATTGGTTGGAGGTGCTAGAATATCGTGTCAGATAAGGTTCATAATACAGAAATGGAAATTCTACACACGGGTAAAAGGATTATAATACGTGTTTTGCCCACCAAAATGCAAAAGCGCATTCGAGAAATTCGAGTATGCCATCTGGAACCCGTAGTCCATCGCCCATAATGCAGCGCCATAGCTATCAGAAACACCAGGGAAACCACCACAAGAAGCCGTGTTAGTCTCAAACATGATGAACGGCTTGTTTGCTTCTTGTGCACGCGCCGTAGAATCGAGATACGGCAAAGAGAGATTTACACCGGATTGGTGCGTGAGGTAATTTGGGAAGACGTCTTGAGGGACCCGGACGGTACCGCCCCCAAATTGAGCAGCACAATTGTTGTCAGGATAGCTAGATAGGTTGAATCAGGTTGCTCTATCCTGAAGTTATGATCAAATGACGTACTGTTCAACGCTTAGGGCAAAGAGATGATCTTGGTAATTTTGAATAAATCCAGTGTTCCAGACATCTTCCGGTCCCCAGGCGATAGAAGCAACACTGGGTCCTACCAGATTATTCTTGATAGGAATATTCTGATTCTCCTCCATCGCCTGTACAAGACTGCCGAATTCGTTGGAATAATCTTGAGGGGAATATGTGTCAGGCCGACGACCGTTCCTAGACACAAGCTCAGATAAGCATAGTTTGGATGCAAGCGAAAGATCAACGTACTCAGAATAGAAATCAGGTTCATTTCCTGCTTGCAACCCAGCGAGCTTGTCGCCAAGAATAGCTTCTCCATATTGTGCAATATCAAGACGCCAGTCAGTCGTGTTGAACGGAATACCTAATGGAACGCGTTAATTGCAAGCCAGCTATACGAGTGACCACTCACCAAGGAACCAGTCAATGTTGACAAACTGAGAAATGTTTGCAGCAGCGTAAAACATATCAATAGTGTACAGCATAGCCGGAGTTGAGGTCTATCTCGCCGGATTAATGGAGCCTCCGACGAAGCAGGTAACTACGTACCGTTGCGTCTGTGTTAGTTCTGTTGGTCTTTTCCATGTTTCTTCCGTTATCAAGAGGAGTGAAGACCATCGCAGCATCCTCTTGTGTGTTACCACCCAGACGAACATAGATAAAACCAGCGCGTTCTTGCAGGTTGGCCACAAGGTTAAGGAAAGGGACCTGGACAAAGGTCCTTCACCATACATCAGCATCGGTCGAAGAAGCTAACATAGCAAGTCTTACGAGTTTTTGCCCACTACAGACTCATTCAGTGCTCTTGTTTGACGTAGATTAGGATAACACTCACGAAGTTGACTGATCACCGACAATTCAATGGAAAATCCAAAGAACGAACCTAGTGTGTGAGGAATGGACAAGCCTTGTAGGGCCACAGCATCCCTTTGAAGGTCAATCTGCGGGGCTAAATTGAGCCCAGTCGGTACTGGGGGAGGGGTAAGGACTACTGAATCATCGTACGCTCCTGGCGTCGATTGTGGCACGGAGGTGGTGGTGGCAGACTGAGTTTCAGCAAGAGGAACTTGACCGTATATTGTAACGTCGGCGTAGACCTGCAACGTGGAGAGCAACAGGCTCAAGCAAGAACCGCAGACTATAGGCAAACGCATTTTTCAGCGTAGGATTTCCAGCACCCTCTATGAACTAACAAACAGGGAGTGAGGCCCAAAGGGTGGCGATGAGGGAAAGGGACAAAGGTATTTTCTTGGACAACGGTGATGGACAATATTGATGCCGGCAACGGTGTTGGGTTTTCCCACCTAGCGCCTGCCAACCCCTATGTACCTAGAGCTTCGACTTATATGCCTCTTCACGGTCTCGGCGAGATACAAGATGTCAAGCTTCAAACTGACTCGACGATGGCAGGTAAACGAAGGTACCTAAAAGGGGAAATGATCCGTTGCCGGCCAATACGGAATTACGGCCAAACAAAGACAAGCAAATTATATTTTGATTAAATAAGAATTAAACGATATGGCAACAAACTTTATTTGGGCCTGATTGTTTGACTTGTGATACTTCTGTTATTTTCTTCCATGAATTTGTACATGCAATATTCCAATATGACCAGCCAACATTCATCTCAAAGCAGTATCTTGATACAAGTTAGGACAACTGTATTGAATCGCTAGAACTTATGGAGAAAGGAAGCCTTAATTGTCAGGATCTCTCGGTCCAATGTTTGGATTTGAAAGATATTATTAACCACACTCGAACTACCAGGATGGGTCAATGGTCTGCTTGCAAGCGCAGCTAGGTGCGGCCAAGACATGAGGATTGAAATTGTAACATTAATCGGAAGGGTTGGTTGGATGATAGCAAACCTTGACTATAGGGAGATTATAACTAGGAGGAACTCAATCACATCTAGAAGGGCACTGGCCTACAAGGAGATTTATGTCCTCGGAATGAATCTGATTCACATCTTGCCACTGTGGGAAGGACAACCTTACCATGCCCTCAGCTGATATTTCTGAGGTGGTCTACACAGGCGATACTGTTTCTACGAAGGAACATTTGCCTGCAGAGAATCGTCCCTTCGTGATACTTGATAGTTTTAACCACGCTGGTTTATCGGCGATGCAGAACTATGAAGACTCATTTCAAAAGAAACTAGCAAGCTAACATAAACGTTCGTTTAGGAACTGGGACAGATACTTGACGCAGTTTACATGGAGAGACATGCTTGGAGCAAACGTTTGATGAATGTCTATTCCGACCTGTGAGCTGAATACCCGGGTACGTGTCCTGAAATAGTAATCATGGCTGTACAAATGATTTTACGAACATCCGATGATTTACCGCAACTCCAATAACTAAGCTCCAATCTACGTAGTCCATGGACTGCTACAAATGACTGTCTTCTTGGCCAAAACGAACAGAATAAGTAACTATTCGACATGCAACGAAGAAACCCACCGGATCAAATAAGGACATACTATAGCCCAAAATAGGTGCATTAATGCATCTTGGAGAAGAACTTATTATGTGCCCCTGGTCTGACAAAAACTGGCACACGAAGTTCAGATTCGAAATAAATATATCTCAGAGTCTCGAGGCGTAGCATGGAGCAACTGCGGGACTCCAAAGATGGTTTCCTGAAGTTTTTCTCAAAATTTGTCCGTGTCTGACTCAAACGGTGCTCTCAGAACTTCTGTTAGTGGCTCACGTACATTTGGACTGAAGTACAAGATGTCTCATTCGGAGGATTGATTTACCGTTGGAGTACTAACACAAGCTGCATCTGATATAAGCGAACCACGTAACTGAACCTCCTAGGCAACGGCTCACTATAGGTTAGCACGGTTCGCAAGTCACACTCCCAATGACCAGTGTAATGATTACGACTCGAGTAGGCGTTGGCACCAGATGGTGACAAGGAAAGGCTTACTCACTCATGACGAAATTCTGCCCTCTCGTCGGGTACAGAGTATGTATGTATTGTAGGCACTCACAGTCAACGTCTCTTGGGCGACAGCCGAAGTAAATTGATCTTGCACTGCCAGACATCGCCACAGAAGCCAAATACTTCTATTCTATAATGCTTCGCATGAAAAACCATGCGCTTCATATAAGTAGCTCTCAGGAAACCACGGAGTGTGGGGAGGGGAGTGGATCAAACCCTTTGCCCAAGCTCCAACCAAATTGACGTCCTAGATCATTCCTTGTTGTGATTTTCGCAAGCGTAGTCAGCAGCATCAAAAATACATGTGACCAGAATTCGAGAGCGGAACTGAGTAAACATTATTATTATTCTGTCCTATGGACGTCAAGACGGCGTCCTGCCATCGCTCCCAAAGACCTTGATACACCTCTCACCGTAGGCAAGTTTTTGGGCCACTGACTTTTGTGGTAGTCACCGCCTACAGGTGATAATTCAAGTTCCGCTAAAAATTGAGCCGCTTCATCTAGTTCGCCGGTAATTCAAAAATTCATACCTATGACGCATCCCTCGCCCACGGCAGGCACGCGCTCAAAAATAAAAATTCAAAAGTTTCACTCTGATCTATACCCACCCCCAGTGTCTTCCTCAACGGCGGAGGGAAGGACTCTCAGCCAGATACTCCTTTGGCCTCCATACAAAGCTCGCCGTAAATGATTTGGCCTACCACCACTTGAGTGTTACCCCTAGTAATGTGATATACAAATGGGACCTTCGTGTTGAAGAGCGTAGACTAACACCGCCAGGTGGCAGCTTAGCAGTTACAGTTGGTAGATAGATTGGTATCATACTGATTTAGTCCTCAGGTGGCAGCTACTGTCACTGCCATTCAACTCCAAAATTGGATCAGAGCTTAGCGGAACCTGCTGAACTTACTGACTGATTCAGGTTTCAAGGAGATGCATGCTTAAAGCAGTGGAGTGTATTATTATTGTTATTTAAACAAAGGCGGGAAGGAGTGTCGTGGCCAGTTAGCAATGAACAGACGTCAAATTTGATCTCGCTCCGAGTCAACCGTCTCGTTAAGCATGGCATAGTATGAGTCGAAACATTAATGTCTCCTTAATGTCTCCTTGAAACAACTCGCCTACGAAGCGACTCACCTAGTACATAAGAGAATCTCCCCGCACCAAACCACACATTACACAAGGCAACGTGATCAAAATGGATTTCAGAACAGACCCCTTTATTATATTATTCGGACGTCATTTCCGAAATTTCACCGCCATTATGACCTGCTATGTCTCGAGTCGACTGACTCACGGCGCGACCATGTCGAACCAGTTACTCGGTGATTTAAGATTACTTCGCTGGGCGCGCCAGTGACATTAAACTCGGTCACCCGGTGAATTCGCAATAAAAGGATCTAAGTGGAGTCAATTCTATCACAAACTCGAGATCATATGAGATCATAACATGTGTTTCCGGGAGTCCGAAAGCAGATTATTGGAATGACGCCACCTGGAGTAATATGAAATGATGTTGACGGTCCCTACTCGTCCTAAGCTCTCTTCAACGTACGAGAGGCCTAATTAGAAAGAACCTTAAAAGTTTAAGCCAAAATTAACAGGTATCGGTAGTACAGTACCACCACTCCATTGATAAAACAGTAAGCAGCAACATAAATAATGCGCTGCGCAGCCCTTGTAACTCATTAGAATCTAAGATGTGTCAATCCATAAAAATTATTGAAAAGGCTCCATTCTATATGATACGAAAAGCACGTTATAATGTATATAATGACATCGGAAGTAATTTCATGTTATGGATCTGAACATGCGCAGACCTTCGCGAGACTCTAAAATGGTATGATATACAGGGGGAGTCAAGCAATAATTGGAGGAAGCAGAAAAAAGGAACAATGAGTGTGATCGTAACAGATCGTAGAACCGTGTAAGGCTGATCACGAGAAGCTAGACTGGAGAGTGGAAACGGGAGGGCGTCATCATCAGAAAGGAAAGAAATGCTGTGAGTGATGTGCAGCACTGTATATGAACATGCCAGCAGAAAGAAAAAAATTGCGTATTCAAAAAATAAAATGGACAAGGAGAAAGAAAAGAAAGACCGTGTGCAGATATGTATGGAAAGTGATGCTAGACGAGAGGAAGACATCCTGAAGAAAACCACATCTAATGAAACTGAAAAAGACAGAACGACAGCAGAATGAGGTTGAATGAACACTGAATCGCTGAATTTAGAACATCATCCTCAGAAGAAACAATTGAACGAATAAAACAACGCAAGAAAAAAAGATAAATGACAACCAATATAACAAAACACAAACGCACTCTTTTTACGCAGCACTCTACAACCCATTCAACACTTAAGTCGCCTCAAAATACGTCAAGCCACAATCGCACTCCCACAAGTCGGACTATCTTCTGAATGAACAACCATCGGCGGATGCAAATATGCAGAAAACAGGCTATCATCATCAGGCCCAATAACTCCCATCCCTCCACTCAGACCCAACGTCGAAGGATGTAAATAATCCATCGGACTATCTTCACTTTCACCACCCTCCACTGATGACGATGTTGACAATCCACCAGTATGATGTTCAGGCGAATCCATCTCTCTTCTAGCATTTCCACACGCACTTCCACCTGCGTTGATACTTGATGAAGGTGAGGATGAAGTAGAAGCAGGAGTGATGGAAGCTGCCAAAGTCTTATTAAGCGACGGCGAAGGTGGAAGTAAGGGCTGATGGAATCCAAGATGAGGCGAAGAACTAGGATGATCATCGTTCTGCGGCATCATAGGCGGATGCCAGAAGGTATTCACAGATCCTCTCAACACCGGTCCACTTGAACCTGACCGATGTGCATCACTAGGTCCACTTGACGCCACTCCCGCGGTATTGCGAGCATTAGTGGTAAACGACGAGAACGCAAACTCCATGGGGGATCTCGCAGAAGAGGACACACTTGACGAAGGTGAATACGCATCACCAAACGAGAACGACGAAACAGTAGACGAAGGGGGTTCGGAAGCCGAATCCATACTCATCTTCCTTCTCTTCATCGATCTCGGTGACATCGTAGGTAAATCCTGGTCCGGGACAGGACTGGTACCACTGCTCGAAGTCGACGTTCCAGAAGAAGTGGAAGAAGGCGCTGTAAGATCAAGGACACCAACACTCGGACTTCCAAATCCACCCAATCCGTCGGTACTGCCACCACCACCAGCAGCAGCAGCAGCCTGAATCTGGGCCGTATACATCTGCAACAGATAATCCGAATGATAGGGTCCAGGGTACTGGTACTGATAGGTATTTTGGAACAAGTTGGCAGCAGATGAAGGATCTTGACCCAGAGCACCGACCAGTTCGGAATTAGTACCAAATGTATCGATGAGATGGTCTTGAGTATAATCATAATTAAGGGCAGTGGTGGAGTCAGGGGCGAGAGTTGGAGAAGGATCACCAGCAGGAGAAGTGCGTTGGCTTACACCAGGACTGATGGGGGGATTGTCTTCACTGCTGGGAACGCCTGTAGCCCCTGCGTTGGAGCTCCTACGAGCGTCATGGCGAGAACGTTTACGGATAACGTCGGATTTCATGGAGATAGGACGGGCAGAACCATGTAACTTGTAATACAATCCGCAACTAAAATCCTGATATTAGTTTTCGGGGTATTCTCGGCACAGTGGCAAAGTAAGATGCGCACGCATTACAAACGGTTTTACCTTCATCATCCTTCCTCCAGAGGGGCGTAGCGGTGGTATGGCAGTTATAGCATTGAGCTGTTTGAGCTACCGGCACGTTCGCATTCGTTGACTTACCCCTACTAGATCCGATAGAGGAACACTCACCCGTGACATCGACAGTATCCTGTTGTTGTTGTTGTTGTTGTTGTTGTTGTTGTTGCTGCTGCTGCTGCTGTTGCTGCTGTTGCTGTTGCTGAGACCTAGGAGCACTCTGTATCCTTCCCTCGCTATTACTGTTGCGCATGCTCTTGGGACGAGGTCGTTTATGAAGTTTGCAGTATAGACCGCAGGCATTACAGTTCAACTCGTCGTTTAACCCACGACGCCATAGGGGTGTGTGAGTCGCACCGCAATTGGAACATTCGGCTTTCACACCACCTGGGGCAGTGTTACCACTGCGAAGAGAAGGATTGAGGGAGGTTGCAGTAGCGCCCGGACCCGAAGAACGACCAGCGGTCTGGGTCTTGACTGTAAGTGTAGGACGGGTACTAGGATTCGTCCGGGCAACATGGACAGTAGTGAAGAGAGGGTTTAGCTTAGAAGGAGCAACAGTTTCAGGAAGAGGAGTTTCCTTGATCGCCTGGGAGGTGCTTTGGAAAAACGAACTCATAGACAAAGGGGTACCACGAGAAGCCTCATCGCCGTTGTCACCGTCATCACGGGTAACCACGGAAGATTTTCGGGTCCTGCGCTTGGTGGTGGCAGCAGACCGCACGATAGTATTTTGTGGCGGCCGCAGAGCCGCAGATTGAACCGGCAGCTGCATCGGTTGCTGTGGCTGATGAGCTGGTGCTGGAGGTGCCATAGGAGGAAGGAATCGATGTTCAGGCTGGATAACCTGGGTATCATTCTCAAAGTTGTCAGAATGAGGAGTCGGAGGACTATCAACGTTATTAAGAATCTCATCTAGAGGAAGCTCAATAGTGGGTCGTGAAATGGAAAAAGCATCTGAAACGTTAGTTGCGAGATTGAGCCCTTCACCGTAGTTCATTGAGGTGGTGAGAGTGGGAGGCGGGAAAAGTAACGCAGATGGATCAAAACCAGAGTCGAAAATAGAATCGAACTTGATTGCTTGGGAAGACGAGGCAAACTGAGACTGAGATGCTGATGAAGAGGATGCCTGGGAAACATCGTTGGCGTCGTCGACGTCGACGACCATATCATCGTTCCGACGGGCGAAGCCTGTGGTGGTAGAAGTATAAACTGAATTCCCATCCGTTTGAGCACGAGCTGTAGCTCGAGTGCGTTTAGTGAATTCAGGAGAAGGCTTGAGGTCGGGCTTCTTAACCGGAAGATTAGCGCCGGGAGCAGGGGGTTGGTCGATGCTAAAGGTGAATTGCATACGCTTGATAGTGCCGTCCAAGCTCTGCTCGCGGTAGCGCTCCCTTTCAGCAGCGCGCTGGCGTATGATGTCAGTGGAGGTCGTGCGCTTAAAATCAGGAGCCTTTAACTCCTCAATGCTCCTGAAAGATAAGACAAACGATGTCAGGGTCAATAGTGATGGTGACAGCGACAGCGACAAGAACATACCTGCCCTTCTCCTTGTCGAGCTTGTCACTCATGTATTTCGAGAGCTTTTTAAATTCACGCTTGGACCTGGCATTGTCGGTGTCAACCATGAGGTTCTGGAGGTGCCATAACCTCCAGCTCAAGTTCTCGAGGCGTTGGCCTTGCTCAAGGTAGCTCGCTACCTTGGTGCAGACCTGGGTGTGCAGTGTTCAGTCAAGTCCGGGGAACAGTGCAACAGATGACAGACCTTCCAGGTCATTGTCAAAGCCTCAGTGTCATTGATATTGGAAAAGGCTACGAAAGACTTGTTTCCCTAGGAATCCTTCAGCAAAAGCGGGATAAAAGACGAAAAACAGACCTTGAACTTGAGATTGAGGATAGAGGGCATTGAACTCGGGGGGGGAGAGAGAGACGGAGGAGGGCGACGAGAAAAAAGGAACGAGATATAGAATCCACTGAAAATCGTGGATCAGCACGTTGCGGCTCGCATTTCCGATTCCAGATCTCGCGCCGATCTATCCGGGAAACCAAACCATGCCGGCTTGATTCACTTGCCTTTCTCCGTTAGCGCCGTGGATGCCCGTTGCCCTACGTGCCTTATTTGCTCCAGGCTCCAACGCCGTCGCCATCACGGGTCCTTGTCCTCGAGGCAACAAACCACTTGCTCGCTGATTACTGAGGGCTCTGGTCGTCGCAGCAATTGGCTGGGAAATAAATACACCTGGAACATCAGAAAATTTACCGACCAGTCACTATCAGAAGGCCTGACCAGAAAAAGAAGGGATTTCGAGACCGTCCAACGTGCTATCTCTATCTCTACGTCATTCGTCAAGTAGTACTACTTATTTGATTTGTCATTGTAACAACAGCGGTCCCATTGTTCTGGTCCGTGTCTGTATTGTATGTAGTCTAGACATAAAATCAAAAACAACACATGGAAATACCGGCAAGAGAACCACGGCATGGTGACTTCTATATTTGGTCACGCTAATAGCACTTCACAAATGGGGGTAGCCCTCCCTTCGGATTTACCCCTTGGGTCTCTAGACAGCCGATGAACAACACTACTACTACTACTTGTATTATTCCTGATCGATTCGAATACCATACCGTCTGTTGACAGACATACGTGCTCCCCCCCAACCATGAGGCTACTTCCAATTTAAAGCTGTGTGCCATCAATTACCTAGATCTTAATCCTTGAGCGTTGAAGGCACTCTCCCTATATTGATGCTCTAACTACACCCGACTACATGCACATCTTCTCCCTCTCCTCTCCTATGTAACATACTATATCGCCTCTCGGAGTTATCCTCCCACGAAAGTGAATGCTGTGTCACTGTCAGCATCAACGCCGATCATTAATTAATTACTTGCTTCCTCATTCACTCGAGGGAAGTCCGTTCATCACCAACAAGGCTAGTACTGCCCAGTGAACTCGGACGTATCATTATCAGCTACAGCGCACTCTCATATATCTGTCCATGTGTCTAGACCCTCATATCCCTTCCTGAAGTTATTTCAACAGAATGACGAGTGCGAAGCATGGCGAGGACTACGCCGTAGTTGTTCTTCGTGACAAAGAGCATACTGTTTAACGACAGACACAACAACCCGTTGGGGTAACTTACATGTGGTTGAGTTACAAACTCTTCGAAGGACAACAGCGCATAAAACTCGAGGACCCCACACTTTTTTTACTCTTTCATTATTAATTCATAACATGGGAATGACGGTGCAGTACTAATACTAGTCGAACTTCGAACATGCGTCTCCCGCGATTTCCTCGCATGTTCATCTTGTCTTCCACAAAAGAAGGATTTCCCAAGTTCGTCCTGTTGGTTGTGGCATCTGATCAGGCTCAACGAGTAGTGTTCTTCGAAAAGATGGAACTTTGTGAATGGATTTTCTTCCTCAGGTTGTGTCCGCTTACCTCGAAGAGGTTACATGCACATCACTATGATGGTTCTTTGTAAGTCTGGTGTTCACTAGAGTAGTACTCACCAAGCGTCACCAGAGGGTCACTCGAGATGTACAGGGTCTCTGTGGTAATGAATTTGGATGAGAAGAAGGACGATACTACGCGTATGAGTGTAAGTGGATAAATATGTAAGAGAGTGTGATAAGATGTCAGTATTGTCAGTATTTGTCGTTATGTCAATCCAGAGAATGATGATGAAAGTGGTAAGGCATTTGTGGATAAGTAGAAGAAATATGCACAAGTTGAAAAGACTCACCTTAATGTATGTCCACATACCTCAAGATGTCTGCATGACACACAAGCACTTCTGATAATAAGATGGATATTGGGAATTCTGATTTACATCTCAGAATCGACAAGTCCGCCGAATCTGCCCTTTGCCCACCCTCATGTAAGATATTCATATTCCTCTCCGCTTCCGTCCTACGCCTTTTTGGTCCTTTCTTCCCAGGACTTCTCCCTATCTTGCAAGAACACTAATCTTCTCCTGATGCTCTCGAACTTCTTTGCTCTCCCATCCTCCTTCCCCTCCCAGGGTGACACTTCTCAGAAGGTCTTCTCTTTACTATAAGCGGTTCCGAATCCTTGTTGTTGTTCGATGAGACGGGTGGCATGGGGAGATTGATTTTGAACTTTCTCGAGAAAAGGCTGAAACTAATCTGAACATGAGAGAAGAACCAGATTCGGCCTCAATGCTTGCAACCCTCGATTCGGTTAATGAATATGAGGGGGAGGGAAGGTGAGAAGTTTTCAAAACGAGGGTGGGTATATGTTCACGATTCATTCCGTCCATCCATCATTCATCGAGGACGAGGGATGATACAGCGGCCTACGGCACTGACTGACCATGTTTTATTAACTCATCGATTGTGGACCATTTGTATGTAAATAATCGTTGTGGGTTCCCAAACTGTGTTTTGATTGTCTATCACGATATCATAGTTTCAATTTACTTCTCCAGATCGATGCAACAATGTCGTTGATGGGCGCAAAACGTGTTTATCGGATCGGGATGGTATGATCATAAACCGATGATTGGTGGAGCGGGTAAATTGATAAGAGTATTGGTTTTTAGTACTAGAATACATTATGTGCGGATTAGCGATTAGCGATGAGGCAATGAGATTATAGAGTTTCTGTTGATAGATCTGGCTTCTAAATCTGAATTAAGATTGTCTCCTCCTCATTACACGTGTATCTCTAATGTGACTAGTTTTTCGATCAAAGAAAAGGTCAGCTTGGACCTACGGGTGTCAGCGTCAGTAGAGTGAGTATCCTGAACCGCATGAATGAAATTGCTTGCTAGATGAAAACCTAGCCAACATAGGCTCCTCTTCGAAGGTTATCGTCTACAATATAGAGTCAGTTGATTAGAGAAATTCCAGCAATCCATGATCGGTCCTTCCTTCACATTTCACATTCAACGACGACGAGATCAAGGGACAACGAACCGCGAGTCCGAACTGATCACGTGTTTTTATTCTCGCTGATGTGTTTGGCTAATCTAATCTAATCTAATCATTAATCCTACAAAAGCAGAATATTAATTAATTGAACCACCAGAAGGCGCCACAAACACTTACATTCATCAGAACCTCGCCCGGCCCTCAGAATAGAATCAGTGGCTATGCAGAACCACTCTAAGAGCATGCTAACTTCCACTTACAACGATTCTAGTGTGTATCCGTATTATTCCAGTTGACATGAAATCCTCGAAATTGCATCGAATGTTAAACTTGGTGATGTATTTCTAAATGGTAGTAATTAAGCTGCTCGAGAACTCGGAGAAACGTGATGAAATACAGAGTTATAGACACAGAATACCAAAGGCATATGGTTAAGTGACCTCCTGGTACAACAATTAAGCTCCGGGAGCTCTGCTGCGATTAAACGTCTTCAAAATGATGAAGTGTCTCCATTGAGTACTAATTGAACCGCTCAAGACGGTTGAGCAGAAGAGGGACATTACATACTGATAAAAAAACCTAGACCAAGTCAATGTTATCTGACATGTAGGGGATGAATTGAGCTACCGCCATTCTTCCCTTATGGTTAGAATAGAGATGCTAGATATTTCTGTGATTTAATCTCACTTCCAAAAAATAATGAGTAAAATCCCACACCCATCTGATTAAGCGGAACGAAGAAAAAACAAAATCAGCTGAGAAAAATTCTATTGTTGAAGAGGGAAACGCTCGACACGGACCAGGTACATTTAATGGGACCCAACAACTGTATAAAAAAGGCCCACCTGATAATGGTACATACCCCACGTAAGTTCTGCTTTGATAGTTGTGGTTGTAATCCAGCTAATCTAAATCTCCAGTTCCGCGGACGACCATTGTTACCTATTCCGAGGGCCTTGTATGACTTCTGCAGCTTCTTGTTTCCTGAGTTTCGCTGACCCCAGATTGCTGACATGACCGAGGCCGATGGTAGAACCAGCCTAGGTGAGAATCTCATGTAGTCAGCGTTCGAACGCTCGAACTTGAAATTGTAGCTGGCGCGGAGATGAGACGAACCGCAGCCATGAGATCTCAGAAGCACAAGTATAAGCTTCTAAATCTCGATGGAGTAAACGGCAGTATCCGGGCCGTCGGTGGTCGTCATTTGGCCGACCTTAACTTGAACGTGTGACTATTCATTAGTCAACATGCCCTAACCCGATCGTCATCTGCGCAGCCCACCTGAGCTGAATTCTATAATGTCTCGGTTACAAGAACTTGTCGAGATAGTGAATTCCATGAGAGCCCACGACGAAAGAGATACTGGTACTGGTTGACATAACCCGACAAGTATGCCAAAACATGGTCGGACATGTGCTTCGTGTGTCCAGATCTCGGAGTATGTCGCCCAAATCCTGAGGATGCAAGCAAAAACTAGGTACGGAAGGTCAAATGACCTTCTGGCCACCTATCCTCTACTTGACGAATTCTAGGAACGAATAAAAGGGGTTGAGAAGGCAGTACTGTGGAGCCCACTGACTATTCGATCAAGATGCCAGTGAAATAAAACGAAAGATCAATGTATGGAAAGCGAACGGGTCCAGGTTCAATCTAATTGCAATTCAAGAGTGCAAAAGCATCTAAGGTTATGGAGATGGAGTCAAGGCCGGTGTGTCGAGCTGGACCCGGACCCCTTGATACGCTGATTCTTTCGAACTTTTCCTCTCGCATTCAATATCTCGTAAAAGAAAAAATCGTCTCCACACACATGCCAAGCGTAAAAGGGTTGCTCTTATCCAATCATATGTCTGATGCGGGTATTGATTTCGCTGGTGTTTGAAGCATTGGCCATCAAGAAGGATTAAATCATAATAGGAAGCTGCTATTGATGGAATTGGAGAGCAGGTTCTGAACCTAATGGCCTTAGGAACCATTTCAACAGCTCAAGAATCACCCAGACAACTGTACGTGACTAGGAGTCAAAAAAATGGATCCACAGAGAGTTGAATGAACAATCAGGCAATCTACTGATTAAGTGAGTAGTTAGCTTGTAGTTGCAAGCTAGCTAAGTCTACACTGATTTCAATGAGATTGTATGGAGCATATTTAACTGGTAGTATATTTGCCATTATTCAGTAAGAAAAATAGTTTGTTGACAGTTTGTTGTCTCTTTTTTAATTTTTTTTTTATAATAGATAGATATTCAAATTGTAAATATGTAAAAGACTTGAGTAAGAGAGAAGATAAATTGTAACAGGACCAACCACTTTATCTAGACTTGAGTCTCAAATACTACCAAATATCACATTCTGATCTAGTTATATCCATCCCAACATATGAATAATACTTTCCAACCTATCTATACTTCTATCATATGTCAAGTCCACCTATCTAGAAAATACATCTCTATGGTGATACTGCTTTCTCAACATCTACTATACAAGTCTGCCTTCCATGGCAGCTACCTTTCTTGCAACATATCTATGTGGTGGTGATGTAACTATCCAGGTATTCTATCTTCCATAATAGGGATACTCTTATTTGACTCAGTCTTTCATAGCAGAGTCATACTCCTGTCAGTATTCTACCACTGAAACCTTTGCTCAAGGCAATAGGGGCTATACTACTGAAACCCTGAGCATCTCCTATATTATTTCTTTATATATAAGACTAGTAGTTACACTGTAATTTGCTAGTCTGATAATTGACAAAGATAATCCTTATTGAACTCAATCTCTAGTATTCAACAGTAATATACCAATTAGTACTTACTTCCATCTCAGATTTTTTCCTTCTATTTGAAGTTGTGATCATATAGGTAGATAGACAGCACAGTATATGAGCTGAAGCCAGTGTCATTTAGCAAGTCCATATATCTCCGAGCCAATCTTGCAAACTTTCACCTCTAGTATGAACTGTGTTATGGGATGCTTTGGACATTAACATTTTTCTTTTTCTTTTATCTATTTTTCTTGATTTTATATTTCTTTTCTTTTGAATTTCTTTTTCTTTTAGTGACAATGAAGAAGCACGTGACATTGCAGTCACATGATGTATCACATGATGTGATGTCATAAGGCCTAGAATGTGGTAGAAGGATCTGGAAGATGATATCAGGGCACATGTACATAATATGGTTGTTATGATTCAAAGCTTCAAAGGTTAAAGCGATGAACTAACTCTTGTATTGAGTGACACAAGAGAACTTGATAGAGTTCCTAATACAAAGTAGTCTACCTTATATACTATTCCCCATGGTCCATGCTAGCTACTGTGCACCCTACTCTAAATGACCATGAGTATAACATGAGGCCAGCATGTGTTTTCCATGCTGTATGACGTCACTTTGTTCCAGATCCTTCTACTCCATTCTCCTAAGTCCCGTGATCAGTCTTGTGACTTCACCATCAATTTGTGACTGATGTGACAGCGTGACTGATAAACCTTAACCCGAGTTGTTCTAAAAATAGAAAAAGAAAAAGGAAAAGAAAAGAAAAGTAAAATAAAGTGAA
>Ga0157366_1000313_pt1 | contig 23015 bp, 20 predicted proteins | sample AttbisABBM1_FD_113149 | JGI IMG/M metagenome (GOLD analysis project Ga0157366, IMG submission 113149) | Fungus gardens microbial communities from leaf cutter ant in Botucatu, State of São Paulo, Brazil - Atta bisphaerica ABBM1 | ecosystem: Host-associated > Fungi > Mycelium > Unclassified ...
AAAAGCCAGGGGTTTCTCGTTCGATAGATCGCACTCCCTGGGCGAAAAGAAACTAACTTAAGTAAGTAGTTCAGGATCAGCAGCATTGAATTGAAACCATCCGGAAGTAGGATGAGAAACAGAGCGAAGGAATTCCTGATTTGAATCCACTAGTGCAATACTCCGAGTTGAGGGAGTTGTGATTAAACTGTTGCTAAATCTCCGGAGCGGAGTACCTCCTTAGAGCTATTGGATTTATCCTCCATACTCGACTCGAGATAATTACACGTGATAAACAAGCACCACACTACTAGATGATTGAGGCGCGGGAACAACCCCAGTTTCTTTCCTTTCGTTAGCGACTGCTTCTTTTCGCCCAGGGAAGAGAGTTGCTTCGAGTCCACCCGCGACTTGCACAAGGAAAAGAAGAAAGGAAGCGAAGTCACCTCAGCTGTCCATTCCTTCTTTCTGTTCTGCCTTCTGCTGAAACAAGAAGTTCTGGCCCGGGAGGTTAAATCTCACCATCAACGCCAGCTCAACTATCTATATCTATACCGCGCGTTCGAAAGCAGCCCACGCCTCCTCTATTCCATTTGTTCAGGGCGGGCGGCATCGAATCAACTACTTCAAATGAAGATTTCTTTATAATAAAGAACAAAGCTCAGAGTTGCAACTCCCAGGCTCGGAAACAGGGTAAATACCTCCTCGATAAACAGCTTTCTCTTCTCCCTCGCGTATAACAACCCCTGGAGGGGTATGTTTAAAATCTAGCTAATTATCTCCTGTTTCTGAAGATAGTTGCTTGTCCAGATAGTTGTCAACCCTGCAGGGTGTCTACTTCGAGCAAATGCTTAAACTCCTCTGCTGCTTCTCATCAAATACGAACGTGTTGCACTTCGCGCTTCTCCTGACCTGAACTTAATGGAATCCTAGGGCTCGTAGATAACATCCATTCCTTTGGGTCGGCCTACTCCTCGCGATGGTACGACTTCTTATCTCAAATCAAATGAACATTGGTGCACTCAGTACAAAGAACTGGTTTGGCTGAGAAAATTCCTTTCTTTTCAGATGGCCTGGCCCAAAAGATCGCTTTCATTCTTTACTTCCCCAGAGCGGTGATTTGGCATTTGTAGTGGGTAACCTTTGAGAACATGTGACGAGGTTTGATTCGCTAAGGGGTTTTTTTCTGCATTTACTGTTGCAAGGGGTTGTTAATTGCTGGTATGTTGTGATGCGGCTTGAAAAAATGCTCTTAAAAATGCAAAGTTGTCAGAGATAAACTACGTGGGTTCTCGCTGAAATGGCACCGGATGGTGGGTCCCGGCCGGGCCAAACTGTACCGACCGGTTACTGATATTGTTTTCTTTCAGCATAAAAGGGAGGATTTCCAACGGAACCTGAGAATGATAACTGGTACCAAATGCCGGCCTCGAAAGTATGTTCTCACTCGCACTGGAATCCGATGCAAACGATATAAGACTGCTAGTTGTACCCAGATCAATGCTTGCACGCCTTCTGCTCCTTGCTGTACCAGTCTGTCTGATGCGGCAGCAAAACTGTCTGAGCCATACTCACTCTTTCTTTTAACGTATCAATGGGTCTCTCACCCCCATCCTTATGCTGACAAGTACTAGAAGTACCAGTTGTATGCAAAGCAGAAACTTAACCAACCTCGGCACACTCCATTTTACACTGTTCCACCATAACTTGAAGATCAATTTTATCCTTGGGTAAAGATGCCTCCCCATTGCAAGCCAAGCCGGCATTTTAACTTTCATTCAGTGTAGGCTCAGAGCTAGGTTTTCCCTCTTCAACCACAGGTAGAACATGACTTCTTTTACCCGTCGGGTCAGTGGAAGTGGTCACACAAGAGCTCATCGCCTCAGAGGAGACAGCACGGCCTATACTGGATGGCACATTAGCCGCCACAGATTACTTCCTGTCAACTGAACCGTGATTTCCTCGAGACTTGCTACTAGAAACCTTCTCGCGTAGCGCCTTTAGAGCTGGTGCCTTGATTGTATGCGGCGACCACCGATGCGGCCCCGAGTATGTCAAGTGCAGCCGCCTGAAATAAAACAGCACCAAAGATGTGTCTTTGTTCGGTTCAGATCAACAAACCATTTGCTAATACCAGTCAGAAGGCGACGCTATGAAGCTCCATTTCCTCTTCAAGTGAGTGGCCTTCCTATTTCTAGGTTCGAATCCCCTTATCAGTCGAGTCACAAAACAAAGCAACAACGAGGCGCGCAGCGAAGCGGCCTTCTCTTCCGAAAGAGGTTCTTCCTTATGGGCATCCTCGATGAGAAGTCTCAAAGGCTAAGGAGCTCATCCTACGCCAATACTTGCTTAAATCAATTCTCTAGGGTGCGCTCGGGACATGTAGAAGCCGAAGCACATTCCCTAGCGTACGAGATATGCCTTTTAGGAGAGAGATCCCTTTTACGAGCAATGGTTTTTTATAATGCTACCCCCAGCAAAGGTCGAAGCTGAACTGCCTTTACTCGGCTTCCGTTCAAAGATTCGTATCTGTTTTTCCTCGGTTTCCCATTGGAGGTAAGGTTCCAATACTTGCTTTTGGTGGAGGTCTCGTACCATAGCGAGGGGCGATCAATTCCTAGCGCTAGAGCTATTCCTATCCTCGAGCGAAGCTAGTCCGTTTCCTACGAAGGCGGCTAAGGGTTCGGGTCGGAAAACAGGTACGGTTCCCTAGAATACCCTACTTCCGAGAAAGCCTCTCCTCCTTTCCTTGTCTCCATTCTGATTGATTCGCTTCTTCGCGCAAGCACTTGGTTCGCCCCTTACTATAACCATCCCACTCAATCTTTTACACCGATGTTTTGTACTCTCTCGACCAGGTCATCATAAGAAAATACTGCCAAATCTTTCCGAAATGAGAGAAGGAGGGAAGGCGCGCTACAACTAACTGCTGAAAACGCAAGATTAGCGCTAAGAAGCAACCCTAGTTCAAGTACTAGCGTCCCACCCCAACGTTCTTGTACTTAAAAAGACTCTCCCCCGCTTGCTGCTCGCCTCAGCCAGACGTGGCTTATGTAGTGGTCGGCATTCCTACGTGCTCCGACTGATCCCCACTGGAGATTATCTGAGGGGTCTTGGATACTGTCGTGACGCTTTGGTGACGAAGGTCACCGGGGTGACTATGGAAGGATTCCGTGGTAGTCTCTGACTCCCTCCAACTCAATCAATATCAAGAACATGTCGTGAGCATGGGGGTTTGGTTAGGCTTGGTTGAGTTTGTAAGAAAAGATAGTAGGTTGAGGGGCTTCATTGAATAGTAAACCTACGGTGCTGGTAAGGTCGGGACCGTGGTCGTCCGTCTCCGCTTTGCCGGCCGATAAGATCACTGAGATTGACCAGCCAGCTGGGTAGGTTTGGCTATTCCTTTCTATTGAAAAGGAGTCAGCTGTCTGCGCGAGTCACCTTCCTTAGGCTCCGAGTCACCTTCTTCTAAGCTCCGCTGGACGACACGGCATTCTCGTTCTATAGGCCGGCCGTACTTTTGATGGTTCCCCAGGATCCAATAAATCCACTTAGGTCTACGTTGCCGCGATATTGTTCTATGGAAGCGGGTGGGCTGCTTTTTAGAAGTTCGGCCCGGTTTTTCATTAAAAAAAAATAAAGGGGGGGAGGGATTGACCTTTCTAACGCATATTCCGTCGTACCGGCATGGCCCCACTGATTTGTTTTCGATCGGAGCATCAAGCAGCGCAACCCGGTTCTACTTGACTAAGCACCGTGCTCGTCCAAGGAGGGAGTTCGCTTTACCCAACTCCCCTTTTTGATAAAAAGGCAAAAACCTCCGACCCGACATTCATGAGTTTCGAATGAAGAACGAAGAGTGCCCTGCCCCTCTTTTTTTTCCCTAAATCTTGGATTTGGAAGTTGGTAAAGACCCACCCCTTGTTTAAGTCAGAATGAGTCCCGAGACATTGGCTTCCGCCAACAGTGAACTATTAAGGATCGCATCCCGCGCATATTCTACATTATAGCCAGCAACTGATTCAGCTTCCGCTTCTGGGAGATCAGACGGAGCTCGATTAGTTTCTGCTAGACGAGGAATAAGGAACATAACCAATACGGGGAACAAGGGAATACCGGACCATATCTGCTTTTGCGCCATGACAATCTCACTCGAATTACAGGGACCTACACATATTAGTACAGTATACCGGGGTCCCCGGCCAGAACCACACGTGCAAGTTTCCCTGCATGTGGCTCGTCCGTGCTTTTATCCGAGGCGCTGCCTGCGACTCTGCATGGGAGAAGAGGGCTGAACTGCAAACTTTCGTGTTCAGAGCATTGCATTGTCTAAGGGAGTAGGGTGAGTAAGCAGCGCCTACCAAGCTAAGCTTTCGTCGAAAAGGCGTCACTGCTTCCTTTTCAGCGCCCGCCCTTTATTTAGATGTTGGGGCAAGGCAAGCCCAAGGAAAGTCTAGGTTGGTGCTCCATCTCGGCCGGCATCCTGCTCTCGAGAGGGTGTGGTCCTTGAGCGAACTAGTCATGTGCTGTGTTGCCCCAACGCAGGGGCATTTGGTGAGGAGCTACGGTCCGGTGGTTGACAAGCCACTGATCGGAGGCGACTGGACTGGAGTGCTTTCATCAAATGATGCATGTGGGCTGAGCCATTCCCATCCCAAGTGGTGGCCCGATTCGGCCTGGCCTGGTCGGAAAGAGATTCTAAATCTCGAATATGCGCACCGAGAATAGATATCTATGTTAGCTAGCGGGGGCTTTCCCCTGGTAGTCCCGCTGCGTCCTCTGACAGTCCGTCTCGTCTCATCTTTCTTTGGCTATACTTGTAGCCAGCCATATTAGCTCCACATTCAACCCTTTTTTATTTTGACGAAAAAGGCAGTCATCAGTCGCCCCCTTTCCTATTTAGCTTTGCTTGCTGCCTATTATGAGAATAGGTCCCGGTTCAAGCGGCCCGCCTTTCATCATCATCTATACCAGCTGCCACGCACGATCCCATAGGAACGATTTCATCGCCCTAAGAAGCAGAACGCGCCATCACCTACAGCCCTTTCCTCTGCCGGGGACTTTCACGAAATGAAAACGGGCGGCATCATCGTATGCTCGACATTAGTTGCCCTGGTGTATATCCCGGAGTACTCCTATGGCCGATCTGTCACCCATACATGAAGGCCTTGGCCCCGTCCCGTGTGGAGCCCCCCTTACGGCACGGCTTAGTCAGTTATTTTATTTTGTCAGAGTGGATTCGGACCGCCACTTCTCTGAAAGCATGGTTCTTGCCTCCCTCTCTCCTCCCTCCTTGGAGCTCGTCCATTCGTTGGGTGATCCCTTGCTCTCACGTTCGAGTGTTTGCTCGTCGTTTAGGCCGGTGAGTGACATTTTTGCTCATTGCAGTCACCTCCGGGGTTCTTCGCACCTGGATAGTACCAGGACCCTTGTGCCCCGGCCCTTGATCAGATAAAGCCGCCCGCCCTATGACCCAAAACAAAAAATGAGCCTTGCGACGAGACGCGGACATTCCCCATGCTGCGGTTCCCTCCGGTCCGTTCCCGGGTTGGGTTAGGGGAACATCCGAACGATTGCCTTCGCGGATCCAAACGCGCTCACAAGGCGCACAATAAGAATAAGACCAATAGAGACTTCATAAGAGACCATTTGAGCTGCAGATCGTAATGCTCCTAGAAAGGCATATTTCGAATATAGAGGACGTTCCCAACAATCCACGAGAATATCAGACCCAACTATGAACCGTACGAGCACATCCTCTGTCACCCCCACCGCGCTTACGGCTCTATACCCCAACCCAACTTGCTATGGCCCTGGGTCCTCCCACATCTCTTCCTCGGTAAGCGGGCCGTGGAAGCTGGGGGGTATCCGCTTGGGACTGATAGGAAACAGCATATCTTTTTTTTCCCTCCTGACCCCTAAAAAAAAAATATAGTTGCAGTCCGGTCGCGTCGGAGACATCCATATCTGATTTTGAGGCTTCGTCGTCCGGCTCCTCCAAAATTATGTTAGGATCGGCTGGCTCATCCTTATCATCCGAAAATAAAACAAAGACAAAACAGATTTGTTTCAATGACATATCTAATCAGACTGAAATTGATGTCGAAGACACGATCATTCACATCAATTTCTGCAGGCAGGAAGGGCGCGGAAGCTACCGTTTAACGAATGCAATGCAAGCAAGGTAGCTTGCTTACTCTCCATCTAGCGTGCGTTGGCGGCAAGGAAAGAGGCAATGGAAAGACTAGACCATACACATTATTAATTAGTACAAGAAAGAGGCATTCGGGAAGCGACTAGTCGCTTCTGGCGAAGCTTAACAAAGGCCGACTACTACATAGAGACAACTACCAGTCATGAGCGATAGTGAAGCTGTCAGAGGCAGAAGCTGTCGCTTGACGGACGAAGCCGAACCGATACGATAGGCGGGCGAGGTGAGCGAGACCAAGACGGGCCAGACGTGGAGTGGCGAAGGGGGCCTACTATACGTATACGCGATTAGTAAGCGGTTCAAGACATCGAACGAGAAAGAAAAAGAGAACTATTGAACAGTGTGATTGATCAGACAAGTACCAAGGAGCAAGAAAACGGATGCGCTTTAGCAAGGGATGAGCGCTCAATCCGTTGCTTGTTCTTTCGGTAGCCTTCTTTCATTTCCGAATTTGCTTGCGAGCAGTCCTTGCATTAGTATGAGTTCGTTGACCGCGTAATGGCGATCCATCTTGATGACGAATTCCACGATAACGAGAAATAGAAATTAATCGTTCGATGTCTGCTCGTTCTCCCCTCTTCAATTCCCAACGAACAACATGATCTTGAGCTATCATTTGTGAAATTTGGTTGATCTGATACTTAGTTAACTCATTCATCTTGATGTTCCCACTGATACCTAATCGATAACGAAGCTGAATGGCTTTTTTCGGTCCAATTCCATCTATTTTTGTTGAGGCAATTCTTACTTGTTCATCGGGAAGTGATCTAGCTCCTGAGATATATGACATTCTTTATCCTTCTCTTTTCCTGGTCTTCTCGGCTGGAATCTACAATGGTTGTCTCCCGAACAAAATAACCATCTCTATCTCTTCTGATATCAAGTATTTTTATTTCATGCATTTAGATAATGAGACCTGGCACATACATCAAAGATGTGATTATTAAGTGGTGCATTAATATGGATAGGATCTCAATGAACATTTCTCGAAGGGACAGTCTGGGTGAGTAATTCCTCGTATAGGAAAACCTACCTAAGTATAGGAGACTCTTTTTCGAGCAAGTAGTTAAGGACTAGAATGAGTGAAGAGGAATGGTACATACAATAGCTTGTGCTTCTCACTCAGGAGAAGACCTTTCTTTCCCAAGCTAGGCAGGCATGTAAAGAAAAAGGATGGCTTTCTTTCGGCATGAAAAGATAGCCACTTAGATAGGAATGATCAAGGCATAGGTCTGCTGATAAGAAATAGGTAAATCTCTAGGCAGGCTTTTGATGGATCTCCTATTCTCGGTAAAGGAGAAGAAGGCGGAACTATTCACCCTAGTCTCCATCCTGAGAAGCTTCTGACTCAGAAACCTATACACACTCACTAAGGGCCCCTCCTTACTTATCTACACTTATCTTTTTCCGGTTTCTTGAGAAAACTATACTACTTGAAAAACCAAATCATAGAAACTACACTATATATGAGTTTATGTCCCGCGTTTCAATGGGACTCCCTGGCAGTACGGTGCAGAATTCTCTGGCTTTTCTAGCACGCACGCCCTGTTTCATATAGCACCAGGATGATTAAGACTTTTCATAATAGCGGATGAAGCTAATACTTTCTTTGCTGTGCTATCTCAAGAGTTTAGCTTTGAGAGTTGGAAAGGAAATAGGGCGGTGGGCAATGACCACTGCCGAAGTGAAGTGCTCAGCTCAAAGAAAGAAGGGTTGGTCTATTTCTTCTTTATCTTTGCAGAAGCACATCAACCTAACTTTGTACATGCTATTGCTTCTACAATTCACAAGAGTCATTTCTCACCCCCTCCGCTAAATCTACAAGGTGAACTCCAGGTTCTTAATAGGCAGTAGGCCCCTAAGCTAAAACTACCAGAACTTCTTTCTTACAATCCGATTACTATTTGATCGAGAGATAGGCACATTTCTCCACGAAATAAACTATCCAATCCACCTCTTCTATTATTCAATATAAAGCGGACATTGTCGGCGTAAGAACAAGACGGGTTCACTGGCTTCTAATAGATGCTGGAGCTGAGAGAGCCCTCTATTTTTAGCGTAAGGAGCGAGCGAAGGAGCCGAAGAAAATATCAACCTGAGTAAGCTTTTGCTACAGAGGAAAGTAGAAAGGTGATACTTTGAGGGCGGAGGTTCCAGGTGCTCAGTACTCTTCTTACTTACTTATAATGCCTAATCCTCTCGGTCACTCTTTTGACTGGATCAAGTAGGTAAGTGGGTCGAGTACTTAAGGGGGTACTTGGTGGCAGACTATGATCTTCGGCGTGTTGACTGCTTGAAGAAGATGTATGAGGAAAAGTGTTTTTTCCATACTAGGCCAGACTATAGCATAAACATTAAAAGACTCCATCAGACATAGCAGCTTTATTACAAGTTATACTTACTTCTTTTGTAAGCTCTTCCTGTGGCATATATTCTAGCATCACAACACGTGTGTACGCACTACTGAAGCTTACTCCATCTCATCTTTTGCCAGTGGTATGGTATATAATTGTGAATCAAAAGCAACCCTTTAACAAATGATATTATCATCGCTACATTCCCTAAACTAATTGAAGTTACACTGGAACTCGCTTTGCCTGGCGATACATCTCAATGTTTTTCTTTGGTTAACGCACCCGCCCCAAACAAACTCATACGTTGATGCCGACCCGGTACTTATTTTTCTATAAAAGTATATATCCTCTTAAATATTCTACATAAGCCGCCAGTTGAATGAAAGAAAGACCATCAACCACACCAGCATGAAGGTTGTGAAAAGCTGTGTTAAGCAACAGAAATCGGAATCGATGCCAGTGTCTCCCATATGTGATTGCTAGCCATAAGTCCCAACAAAACACTCTGAAGCCAGGCGCATTGAACAAGCTAGGTGTTGATATGCAATGAGATGGTTGAACCGCGATCTGCATACTTCTCGCACTTACTTAATCTTCTAATAGGCAAAAGCCGGTGCTTGTTTGCTTATTCCTTAGCTCAGTCAGCTGTCCAGTCTACGGCACCCGAACTAGTTGAGTCTTCTCCAGCTGCCGAGTGAACAATGCCCTCCACTTAATTGCCGATACTTTGACATAGGTATAAACCTTATTTATACTTTCTTTACCAGTGCTTATATCTATCCATACCTACGCTTCACAAGACTTGACTTACCTATTTCTTATTTTCCTCCCTATTCCTTCCTTGCTTAAATAAAATTGGAAAGTGTATCCCCACATAACATAATGGAGATTTAGCAGCTATCTTTACGGCATAGCCCTTTGACGGCTAAGGGAAATGTTGATGTTTCGTATGAACCTCTTTCGGAAGCGAAGGAATCCAAGCCAAGAAAGAACTACCGGCCCTGCTGACTTCATATATTCAGTGCTTGGCGAACGTTGCACACTCCATCACCAATTCCCTTTCATTTCCATTTGTCTTCGAATCCTCTTCGGCAACGAGATCTGGGCCGGTCGAAGGCGATGTAAGCGCTTCCAGCTCGTTAAAGCAACCACAGGAGAAGAACCACAAGGAACGGCACTACAGGTATGGTACGAACCATGCTCTAAGATTGATAAACTACATCATCCAAGACTTCAATACGAATCCATAGGTGAGGAGAGCAAGCCAATGAAGTCAGCCCATTAGCTAGATTGGCAATAAGCATTACAGGAGTCAGTCTGTCCAGTATGTAAGCCATGAGTCTACTACTTAAGCCTATGCAGTATGCCAAGTATGCCTCATGCTGTAGTATGTCCGATATGTCATGTAAGCCATGGAGTGTATGGACTAAGTCAAAGCAATGGGCTAGGATTTTGACTTCCTACCTTCCACAAGCATTCCTACAGGACACCAACTATGCTTCCTAGGGCTATCATGAACACAAGGACAGAGTGTTGATTTGATTCCCCTTAATCGCTATGCGCCTTGATTAATGATATTTCATTCTTCTTTTCTATATGATATTGAAAGAGTCTAGTGTGTGAGAAAGATCAAGTCAAATCAAACTCCAAGACTTCAATACGAATCCTATAAACAATAAAGGGACAGTTAAAGAGAACAGACTAAACAGTAGCGGAAGGTAGTCCATTACAGATGCCGCAGTGCCTTTATTAATTAGAAAAGCAGTTATGACTAAACGGATGTCACAGTAGCCCAAGCCATAGGCCCTTACTTAATATAATAGGCTTTCTTATCCACTACAGAAAATGTGTGGTACTTCCTTCGGGTAATAACCTATCACCCACAGTGTTCTATCTCCCTTTTCTCCATCTGGAGTACCTTTTTATGGGTAATCCGGATCATATCCTCATTCTCCTGTTCCCTATCCTGATGCTCACTATGGTTTGATTTCGTTTCTGGAATTCTTTATGGTTTCGTAATTGAATGAAAATCTGAAATTCAACTCATTCTTCCTTGTCCCGCTAACCTATTATTTTTTTTAAGAAATAATTTTGAGCTTGAACTATCAATACTAGCCTAATTGATTGCTGGAATGGAACTTGATGTAACTGGCAGGGACCGCTTATATAGAACGCTTGTAGGGAACCTACAACCAACCTGCTCTGCTAGGGAAACGACCCCTACGACCAGCCTGATAGACTATATCTATGAACTTCAAATAAGTTCCGACTTTCCTAATAAGGGTACTGGCTCGCGAGGAGAAAAAGAATGGCCCTCAAAAATGAGTCTCCTAAAATCAATGTCTGGAAGTCCTTTTAAGATAGGTTAATATAAGATATGCTTAACACTTAGGCTTAGCAAGAGGGACAGGCACGTGAGAGCGAGATCGCCATAGATGGATTGTGCAGGCAGGTAATAGTCATTTTAACTAGAAGTTCGTTCTTCTACCAGCGAGTTCTGTTACAGCAATTGGGAGTAGCCTTTGAACCGCAAGTTCTCATAGATCTAGTAAGCCAGCGGCGAGGGTGCCAACTCTTACGAGATCTCACCCCGATTATAGTGAGTGCTTATCCCTTGATCTTCCCTTGGAGTGCCAATTGTATAAGAAAGTCTTAAGCAAGTATATTTAAAATCTTAAGCTCATCTAGTGCCAGTGCACGTCACTCTATTCCCTTAGGGAAGCAGGTCAGCAAGTGGGACTTTAGGTAAGAAAGAATCGTTCTATCTGGACTCTTTCTATAGGGTGTCGCATTCATTCCTCATGGGAGTGTAGGATTCCTATTATCTATAGTATTAGTACCCATAGCGTAGATCCTCGAAATCTTCTTTTTTTAGATGATATGGTGTACTCTCCAGTCTGGGGATATGCTCTAGTATATTGCACGGGACCAATGCTCTTTACAACCCCGGACTAATACCTATGTCTAGTGGCAGTCCCTGTTAAAGTGGCCATAGGGTGACCGTATCAGGCCATTGACAATTAGTATATACTACGGCACATAGCTCCTCTTGGCATTCTAGGAGGAGGGCCATTTCTACTTCCATGGAACCAGTTGTTCCTGCGATTCCAGTCTGTTACGGTGCTGGTAAAAAGGGGTTTTTATGGACCAGTTCTTTCCTTTCAGTTGAAGGCAGTTTACCTTTTCAAATCGGTATGGAAAGAAAAGACGACGAATCGGATCCAAATACGCAGTGCAAGAGGACTCACGATGAATGGCCGAAAGAAAGATTCGAAAGTATGCCCTCGATTGGGCAGTGACCGACACACTCACATTGACTCGCCGATGTTAGGTAGTGGTCAGTCTGCGCAAAGCCATAATACCGGATATCGGAAAGCGAAGCGTGGTGCTAACATGACTAACAAAATTATTCGGAAATCCGTCTTTATAACTTTATCTCATGCGGAACGAAGAGAAGTTAGTAAATAGTTTGGATGCCTTCTGCTCGTTTGGGTGAGCTCGTTTTTCCTTTAGTAGCAACTAAAACAGTGTGGGTCCTTCCATAAGTACTTTCCACTCAACACTTCTCTCAACAGCTACTATTGGACATCTATGAAGTTAATTCACAATCAGTGTTTGTGCTTCCTAACGGCCTTACGCTCCAGTGAGTGCCTTTCTTCTGCTTGGGCTCCCTTCATTCAAGTAATAGGCTCCATCACTCGCTGCCTACTTACTCCTGCGGCCTTTATTAACAAGCATTAAAATGAGACGCACGCGCTTATGTATGTCTGTATACCTTTTTTCTCTTTTTCTATCAGATCGAAGATTCTTTGATGGATTTCGGCCTGTGATCCTCCCGCCTCTGAGACTTTAACTGAAGTGCTGCCAATGCATCAAGATATTTATGTTGATTTGCCACATGCAACGAAGATATTGAAACCAATACGTTGGATCCAAGGAAAACACATGCCTCAGTTTACTTTGAAAGTAACCGGAATCCAACTTTCCGACTTACCCAACTTTCTAATTCCTACCTTTTGCCTATGGGAAAACCGAAGGAATGAATATGCTTAACACTTACTAACAAAAACGACTGTGCTTACTTGACCAGTACTACCTGACTGACTTGACCGGACTACTGGACTTACTAGACCAGGAAAACAAGACTACAGTGGTTCATAAACCGGAGCCTCTCTTACAGTCCCAGTCTCTAGGTCCAGTTCTGGTTGAACTAAAGCACCAATAGCTGTCAGACTATTTCCTTTTGCTGGCGGAAGAAAAGCAAGTGAAAGTCAGCAACTACTCCAAACTTGACAACTAAGGAATGAGAGTAGATACCCTGGCCTCTATTAGCCAACAAGTCCTCCCTCAATCAAAGCAATTCTCTTAATCTACTGAAGTTCTTCTTGCCAGCATCAAGACGAGCGCTCAGAGCATTACTAAGAAAGTCTTCGTGTAGCAAGTAATATATTTGCAGTTGATGTTAACATCCGCTTATGCTTTATAAGCAAAGTACTTTTCAAGCTATTGCAGCATCCTTATTGAGGGTCTATCTCTCTCTTTGTCTTAACATCTTTCTGTTGGGCAACCTTCTAAGAGCTCAAAGTATGTCTGTCTCTCTTCTTGATTAATGGTTTGTTTCCTCGTGAATAGTCTTTGAGAAAGCCTCTTCTAGGTTTCTGCTTCAAGTAGTAAGCAAAGGATCCTACCTGCTTGTCTAATGGTTGAAGACCTTAGTTCTTCTATCTAGTTTGTGAGCCTAGCGCGAACGAATAAGCTTAAACAAATGGTTTCTTTGGCAACGGTTTTTTCTAGTTGATTTTTTTATATATTAGCCGTAGTGTAGTTTAATAAACTGCTCATAGCTCTTATCATTCCTTTATCCATGCATAGACTGGGAATATAATATATTAGCTCTTAGCTCTGGCACTTTATTCTTATTTATTTGCCGTTGATTGCATTCAATAGCCTATTTGAAGTTAACAAAAGCTTTATAGCTAGCTCTATGAAATACGTATATCTTCTTGGCTATCTAGGCTATCTCTACTGGCTGGTATTTATTTTCCCAAGGGTTGGTATTCGGGGGAACAAAGCCATTCCATGGAACCTGAGACTTTGATTCCAGCCTACTTCTACTTGAAAAGCTTCTTCGTCGACTAATTCCTCCCCGCCCTTCTCTGTCTTTACCCGCCGGGAGAAGAGTTAGAGGAGCATTGTCACCGAACTTCTTCACTATACTATTTGGTTTGGCATGACATCTTCTTCTAACTGAGTTCAAAAGAGTATTGAAAAGAATGAATCCGGGTTTTAGCGCTCCTTGAATCCGGCCTATACGTAGTGTAAGCCGCCTGCGCCTGCTAAAGCTGGGTATGAGGGTGAAAGTAAGCGAAGCCCATCTTGATATAGTCAATTGAGTGAGACTATCTTATCTAGTGCTGTTTATGCGTATAGTGAGCATTGAACTCCTTTGACAAGCGCAATGCTTCTTTATCGATCAGTTAGACGCTTTGGATCTGGTTAAAGCAGAAGTTACGATACCTGTGCCTGCTGAACTTCCAAGCCCTCAAATATCGAGGATATGGTGGGCCCCGTTACCTTATTTCAAGGTGTAATAAAGGCTCTCCCCCGACTAGAAGGATCCTGGGACAACAGCTATTTCCTCAAAAAATATTGGCAGTAGCCGAAACGACTGGAAACCTGGGTAGCGGTCCGGCAAGGGCTAAAGGGCAAGGTGAGTAGTGAAAGCAAGAACGTTCTTTCGCATATAGAGCGACAGCCCAGATTCAGGGTTACTTGTCCACACCAACTGATCAGGTTTCGGAAAATAGGGCATATTCCTTAGTGAACTCGAGCTACTTCCTTCACTAAGGCTTCGTCAGCAGAGACGAGAGCAGGGCCCTTTTGAAAATAAGAAATAAGAGGGGCGATCAACGAATTGACCAGGTGTAAGCAGAGGGAACTGGAGCAGAGCAATATGTAGCATACTTTTCCGTTCGAGACCCGTATCTAGACCCTTGTGATCGATAGCCGGACCCATGCTGACGGCACCGAAATCCTGCCCCTCCCGCGGGGAACTAGTACCACCAATAGATAGGCCCGTCCCTTCTTGGGCAACCCTGAAAGTCTCTTCTTGTACGGACTGAAACAAGACAAACTACTCGCGGGACCCACTTCTGATCTCTTTCTTTAGTTTTCCGCTTTATTCCTTTATTAGAAATAGAAAAAAGTAGCTTTCCTTATTAGTAGCGCTAGTATCTTTTCATAATGATTACTTTTTTTTTCAGAGAACTTACTTCCTAGATTTTGAGAAGCTGAGGCATTGCCGGCTGGGAATTGATCGAAACGAATAACAACTAGTCACGATTAGGGACAAAGCTCAGCTAGTATACGTAATGTGTTCAAGGCGCATTTCCTCCAACAACTAGACTAAATAATATGGGCGGAAGGATTGACTTAAACGTTGTTGCATGAGCGGCTTCTAAATGAGTGGTTGATGATTCACTTTCAGATTATTACCCGCGGGCTGGGTGAAAGAGCTTTCAGAAACCTTTTCACTACAAAAGGTGTGGTGTACAACTTCCGATTCTTTGCCAACAGGCAAGTCGATACTGAAACTACGGAATCTATTCTATTGAGTTGCTCGTGAACAACGAATTATGTGTTGCAAATCGTCTAGTGTCGAAAAGCTAATGTTTCCTCGAATAAGCCCTGGGCTGACTGACAGCATAGTGAGGTAAAAAAATAATAGGAAAGAGCTAGTGTAAGAAATGCTTTTTTCTAGAAGATTAAGATGGTCAACGTTGACTATTTCCAACTTCAGAGAGTTAGACTAGGTGATAGATATCTTATTTCTTCTTTCTTGCTTGACTCCATTAACTCAGTTTCCAGTTTCTAAAAAAGAGCAGTTCCCAAGATAGGCACATCGAGATCAAGATGCTGCCGATAGAGAGACAAGTTCTCGACTCCAAGTCTCACCTCTATCTCCAAGAGATCACTCAGCAGCATTATGGTTTACCTTCGCAGCAGCTATTCCTTCCATTTCTGAGCGGTCTAATAATGTCTTTGCTGGTTTCTCATAAGCGTATCTTCTCCCACCCAGCTCGATTCAGCTAAAGCCCACCTTCTTTTTAGACTGTAGGATTTCTATTTGTTTCTGTTAGATCTGGCTCGATCCCTTGAATCCACTTATCACTAGCTATCGCAAGATAGGCATGCAGGAGACCTACGCTACGCAAGCCGTTTTTTCGCTAGGTACGAGGATAAGTATGACGGCTTGAATTGGCGGTACTAGTTCTCGAAAAGAAAAAGAGCAAAAAGGGAAAAAGGAACTGCAAAATCCCGCCTCCTTGTTAGGAAGGAAAAGCCAGAAAGCAAAGAGGTTTGGTTTACGTATGGTGGAAGGTGACATTTTCCAGTCGGAACAACGGAGCTCTAAATAAAAGGTATTAAATCCAATCCCTTATCTTTCTTAAGCGTAGGGATGAAAGCCAAGAATGAAGTAGTCTCATCTCGTATGGTAGCCTATTCTTTACCTCTCGTTTCAGGGCTTGCTACATGTTCCTTTTTATTGAGTTGACTCATTCTCCAGCTATGAGGAGCTTCGATCAGATAGGTATTGTCTCCCAGCCCAGATCACGTGAAGTCCAGCTATATTGAGGAATGATGCTTCAAAGCTGCTTCAATGCGTACAGCTCCCCATCCCACCGTATCGTACAAAAGGAAGCTGCTTTTCTTCACTCCGCATCGTAAAAGATGAAGCTACGACCTCCTCATCCCCTTCCGTGTATTATCCTAAATAGTCACATAGTCTATATTCTCCGTACCAGTATATCTATGGACCTTAGCAGAAGCAAGATAACTGCCATTGGCTGGCATGGTAAAGCATTTTGAGCAATAGAGAGAATAGGTAAAAGCACTGGCTTACAGGAAGTCGTACTATAGAGATTCCATTTTCATTATAACCGCCTGGGCACTCCACTAGAGGAATCCCCCAAAGGCAAGTACAGGACAGGAAACTCCAGATTAAACAGCTGTTTTAAAGGACTCAAAAAAGGCAACTTATATGGGCCTTTCATCGAGAGAAAATGGTCTGACACGACATGAAAAGCGCTTAGCGATCACCACTTTCATCCAATTTGCTTTTTTTAGGCAAAGCAAGTGAGTGGTACACATGTTACTCCGTGAAAAACCCTGCTATCACTCCTATGAGACGGCTAACTCCCAACTCCCGATACATTCTTTAGAGTCGACCAAAGGACTCGTTGGTTTGGACATAGTTTCTTTGTTCCTGTGTTTCTGTTTTGCTCTCCCCCTTTTTTCACTTAGTTTAGTTGGAATGGAAAGATAACTTCCTTCAGCCTTTTTGTTGCCTGGTTCGGTCTCTCTGAGTGGAATAAGTGGGTCCTTCTTCTTTTTCCTGACTGATGAAGGTCGAAACTGAAGATCGAATCAAGCGGAGTCTGGATTCCTATGTTCGTACCAACTCAAATGATTGATGAATTGGATCTTGAGTATGCTCACTTCGCTACTCAGCAAGGGTGAAAGAATGACAAAGAGACTGGCATCATAGAGGATGGGAAGGACCCAATCGCCTGCCTCTTTCTTGGTCCACCCCCTGGTGGGTACTTTATAGCTCACAACACGAGATAGGCAGATATGTGACATAGTCTCATTGCTTTCATTGACAACAAGACTCTCTTCCAGATTGGGATTGGTCTGTGCAGGATCTCCTTCCCTATGAGACTCTTGCTTCCCAGAGGCAAACCCCTACTTCAATTGTCATCTGACGACTCTTCCCCAGCTGTGGACTCAGACCTCTCACAACAAAAAAAAAAAGAAAAAGCAAACGAATCCGAATATAACCAATCTATCGCCTTTGATGACTCGTTGACAGCCTCCTCAACCCAAGCTTCCATCTCCTGCTCCAGACATCGGCGCTTGCCTTGCTTTGCTTGCTTCCTAGTCAAATATGCCCTATCCGTCTTACTTTAATATGAATGGTATATATATAAATATACTTCCTGCAGAACAGAGAAGGTCTTAAGGTCTACGCGTGATAAATACATAGAATACTACGATAGGAGAACTACTAACTTCCGCCATCTGCATTAGTTACGTTAGCGTAGGTAGGCGGTTCTCATGCCAAAGGGGAAGATCCCGCTCAGCCAAGTGCACAACCTGAGTAAGTACACTTATCGAGGAGTGAGAGGGCAGCAGAGTTTGAGGCAAAAAAAATATTTTTGTGTCTATGGGTGATATGGGGAATCCCACAATTAATTGACAATGATTTAACCGTGATGTGCATTGGTAGCTTCAAGACGAAGGCATTTTCCATATGTAAGCCAAAATTGAAGTATCTGATTCTTCTGAACCAGGAAAAGCGTTCTGGTAAGGAGGATGAAAGAAGAGTACGAAAAAGGAAGTCAAAAGTAGTAGTCTTTAACAAGGCTTTCCTTCATCAGCGTAAATATATAAGGTAGAGGCTTAGGTATAAACAGAAAAACCATAATAGAGGGATCGATCATCACATTCTGCTTTGTTAAGAAAGAAGGATAACCTAGATAGATAAAGGTGGAATGGACTACGTGCAATCCCATCCATGGAAATCTTTTTTTTACTGTAGAAATATGTATGATGTGCTGCGTCCGCCATCGCTTGCCCTCTAATGGCCTTCTGCGGCGCATACACAATGTCGAACTCAGTAAGGATGATGGCCCATCTTGCCAATCTTCCTGTAAGCATTGGTCTTGTCATGAGATATTTAAGTGGGTTAACTTTGGAGATGAGGGTGACCCGATGTGCTATCATGTAGTGCCGTAGCTTCTTGACAGCGAACACCAGTGCAAGACAATGTTTTCGATAGGAGAGTACGCATGTTCAGCTCCTACGAGCACACGACTGAGGTAATAGAGGGCATTCTCTTTCCCGTTTTCATTTTCTTGTGCCAATAGAGCCCCAAGAGATTCATCCAAGGCCGTGGTGTAGAGTATAAGCTCCTTCCCTGGTATCGGCGCAACCAGGACTGGCGGATTGAGGAGATAGCTTTTGATGCCATCTAGGGCTTGTTGGCTGTTTTCATCCCAAAAGAATGGAATGTCTTTTTTTGTGAGTCTTGTAAAAGGTTGGATTCTTCCTGCAAAATTGGCTATGAATCGCCTGATGTATGCCAGGCGCCCTTGAAGCGAACGCAGCTCCTTAAGGTTTTGAGGAGGAGGCATTTCGAGTATGGCCTTGATTTTACTCGGGTCGATTTCTATTCCCCGATGTCGAATGACAAACCCTAGGAATTTGCCTGACGAGACCATGAAGGCGCACTTCAACGGGTTTCACTTTAGTGCATGTTGCCTTAGGCGGTCGAATACGATTCAGAGATGTTTAAGATGTTCTTCATGGGATGGGATACCGCCTTTACAACGATATCATCCACGTAGCACTCGACAATCTTATGTATTAGATCATCGAAGATCTTAGTCATGGCGCGTTGATATGTAGCACCGGCGTTTTTGAGACCTTTGGGCATAACCTTGTAACAATATATGCCTATTGGAGTGCGAAAGGCTGTGTGTTTTTGGTCCTCTTCATCCATTACAATTTGGTTGTAACCCGCGTACCCGTCCATGAAAGAGAATACTTCTTAGGACGAGGTGTGTGTGATCAATGAGAATCTCTGTCACTGGTAACGAAAACTCGTCTTTAGGACAGGCTTTATTTAAATCTCGAAAATCCACACAGACGCGTATTTGTCCGTTCTTCTTCTTCACTGGAACAATGCTGGCCACCCAATCGGGATTTTCTCCCATACTTTTTTACTGAGCCAAACGGACGGAGTTAAGACTTCGACTAGCTAGCTTTGAACAATAGACTCTAGCCCCACCAGGTAATCTGGGGCTTTAAAGGGCGACCCGCTTAACTTTACTGAAATGAGGTAGCTAGAGAAAATCGGGTGTGTGTGGAATTCAGATGTGCGCGCACTTCTTCTCAAAAGAACTGCTAGGCAGGCGGACCATCCAGGTCAAAAGAACTACTAGGCAGGCCATCCAGGTAGGCGGGTAATTCTCTCCGTATGGCAGGAAATGCATGCTCTCACTTCGAGTTGAAATTAAATCTTATCGCAAACGCACTACTATGCTATATCTAGGAAAAGCGGCAATACAAAGCCAAGATCTTCCTTACTAATAAGTTAATGAAGGCTAATCCGTCCGCAGTTTTCCACTGGTAAAGCTTTCCCTGTCTCTTCGGGAATACAAGACAAATAAAAGAAAAAGTAAATGCAAGACAACCAGAAAGGAATTCCTATGTATGAGTTAGTTCGATTCAATACTCGGACTGGTATATATAAGTGCTCATCACTACTCGACTCAATCTACTATAGGTAGGTAGAGAGTAATTCTCCGAAAGAACTACTAGTCAAATATGTAGGTAGGGCTTGGGCAAGTAAGTAAAGTAGGCATGAGTTATCTTTTCCTATGGCCTACCGAGTCAATCTATTCGGACAAGTAAATAAGTCTGGGCATTCCTTCACTTCAGGTAATTTGATAAGTAACTACGTTCATTCAATGCTAGGGCTCTCCACTTTTTGTGAAATTACAAAGGGGAAAAATGCTCTCTATCTATTCCAATATAGACTTGTTTGTGGACCTACCTTCTTTTAGTTAGCAAGTTCGTAAGGCAATACAAATCCAAAAAAGCTAGGAATTGAACCAACCCACTTGAAATTCTCGTAAAGAGAGAGTGAGTGTTGTTTTCTAAAACAGGATATTTTTTAGCCATTTTCCGTGCATCTAGATCAGAAGCCTGCGTGCGGGCTCTTTCTTAATTTCATGTCCGTCCCTCACTCGGGCTACTCAAAACTCTGATTCAGGAAAGAAATGCTAAACAAAGAAATGAGCAGTCCCCATAATTTTAAGTAATGAACTGTCATATCCAATCCGTAATTAACTGGACCAGCAAATGCGCCTGCCTGCTCTGTTAGTTAGGTAAGTAGCAAATGCGCCGCCTGTTAGGTAAGTAAGATTTCGCCAACAATGCTTTAGCCAACAATGGTAAATCCTGGTACGAGTTCTTATCTTTACTCGGTGAGGTCAATCCCTACACTTATTACCCATATAGAAAGAAACGTAGCGTAGCGATTCCGTATCTAGTTTGTGTCTTATTATTCAACTATTTGGTGTGGTGGAGAAGAAGAATCAACAAATCAAACGAGAAAACGGATGCGCGAAAGCCGTTGCGCTAACGCGCATCCGTTTTCTTGCTTGCTCGATATGGTTCATTTCAGTGCTCTTTCTCTCGGTATGGTTCACCACATGCCTGTGATCGATCTCAAGCTAGGTTTGGTATCGGTATCGGAGAAGTCCGTCATTGAAGTGGTAAGTGGGCGTACTGCCTATGTATTTCCTATCAGTGGCATTAGTTCCTAATCATTCTCTAGATAGATGGGCATTATGGTATAGATCGTTGATTGTCTCCTCACTATCAAAGCATAAAAATGTGTGGCAAAGAAGTAGTATGACTAAAGAAGGAGCGGCGCTGTGCTGGCCTCAGTGACTCGTAACATTTAGCAGTAAATCTTATCTTATCAAATCCAGGCTAATCTAGGTCCCGTGGTAGGTTGTAGACTGAAAAACTTCTTCTTTGGCCAGTGCTTTGGTTGTAGCATTGGAAAGAACTTGCTTTGCATTTCATAAGAAAAAGATCATAGCCGAGGTCCCTCTCTCCCCCAAAACAAGCTGTTGATGAACTCACTCCAATAAAAAAGTGCATATTTGCAGGCAATGCACCCACTTCACTTCAATCCAAGGGAATTCTTTCGTTCAATGAAAGCGAACTAACGGGCAGAATTCCTCTGAGTGCAATTCCCAAGCAAGGTCACAAGAGATACATGAAATGAAAGGAATAGGAGAGATAGAAAGTGCCTAAGGTCTGGCCTTCAACTCTACTTTGATTCAGATTCATTAGTCGAGAGCTAGTGGATAGAATGAATAGTAGAAGTGAACCTGTAAGCTGTAACGAATGGTGAGGGTGTCATTAAACCCAGTCTTTGCTTAAGACTTATCTAGTTTAGCTCCCTACTCTCAAGTAAGTAGAAGGAGAAGGGATAAACCTAGACTCAGACCTATGCAGTTGGTCATAGAAATCCTCCTATTTTAATAGAACTATGCGATTTTGACAAGAATTTAGAAAAGAGGGATGGATGGTAGAAGGCCTTGCGAGGAAGAGCCAGACAGAAGACCAAGAAAGACGCCAGAAGAACGGATTTACATATATATAGTGGACGGGTATATAGTTGAGGGGGATTGTTTCTATTTCCAGGAGGTCAACTATTTCAATTGAATGAGAGTCTATAATGGCTATTAACTGATCAATTAGAGTACAGAACCGTGGAACCTTATTTCTTCACTCCTCGCATACTTAACTACACGTTTTTCTCTTTGGGAGCTACACCACGCTGCTCCCCTGCCACTGAGCTTGCAACCCCATTGATTTCTACCAATGAACCTTCCCTAAAGACATGTATTTCGATTTCCAATTCACCTTCGTGTTCCCCTGCGGAGTATTCAACCAATCCATGAACTAATAAATAAAGCAAGACTGATAGTTCGAAAGCCCCTGAGAGTAGAAACTGCACCAATTGCAACGGATTGGATTCACAAGGGTCCCAGTTTATGAAAAATAAGGGAACATAGTCTATCTCTGATAGATAGGCCAATAGATCAGTCTTGTACCGAAAGATGGGGCCTCGCTAACTAGCTAATCACACGCGAGCCCATTTCTTCTCATTAGCTTTGACTCTTCCTAGTGCCCGGGCTTTGACCATGTCTCCCGAACAATTTCAGTACATATGGCGCAAGACGATTCCACATATATATCGAGGTCGGAATGGGATCGGGTGTTTTCACGTCTCACCGTAGTGCCCGGTTTGTCTTGATTGGTGATTGATAAACAAGAAGGAAAATGGAATCGTCTTTTCAGTCGATCTACATAAGCTTCCGTTGAGGTCCTTAGTTTAGTCAAGTAGGCGAGGGCATTTCCATCGCGAAGGATTCAATCCAGCCACAGGTTCCCCTACGGCTACCTTGTTACGACTTCACCCCAGTCAAAGACCCCACCGTGGTATGCGCCAATAAGACCACCAAAGGCCTTTGTGGCACTAGTGGTACACAGAAGTCATGGGTGATCATTGGTCCGATGCTTCGGGCGAAACCAATTCCCAGGGTGTGACGGGCGGTGTGTACAGGGCCCGGGTACATATTCACCGCGGCATGCTGATCCGCGATTACTAGCGATTCCAACTTCATGTTCCCGAGTTGCAGAGAACAATCCGAACTGAGGCAATCTTTCCGGATTCGCTACGCCTTACAGCCTTGCTTCCCATTGTAATTGCCATTGTAGCACGTGTGTGGCCCAGCCCATAAGGGCCATGCGGACTTGACGTCATCCCCACCTTCCTCCAGTATATCACTGGCAGTCCCTCGTGAGTGCGGCATGCACCTTTT
>Ga0157366_1000316_pt1 | contig 22907 bp, 22 predicted proteins | sample AttbisABBM1_FD_113149 | JGI IMG/M metagenome (GOLD analysis project Ga0157366, IMG submission 113149) | Fungus gardens microbial communities from leaf cutter ant in Botucatu, State of São Paulo, Brazil - Atta bisphaerica ABBM1 | ecosystem: Host-associated > Fungi > Mycelium > Unclassified ...
CGTGAAGATACACTGGCTATTCTGCGGGAAGAGCAGGTTGAAGGTTGTGGCGGGGTACTGCACTGTTTTACTGAAGATCGTGAAACAGCAGAAAAACTGCTGGATATGGGCTTCTACATCTCTTTCTCAGGGATTGCCACGTTCCGTAATGCAGAGCAAATCCGTGAGGCAGCGCGTTATGTACCACTCGACAGAATGCTGGTGGAAACTGATTCCCCTTATCTGGCACCGGTGCCTCATCGTGGTAAGGAAAACCAGCCAGCTTATACCCGTGATGTCGCAGAATATATGGCCGTTGTGAAGGGCGTGAGTATCGAAACCCTGGCGCAGGCAACCACAGAGAACTTCTCCCGCCTGTTCCATGTTCCGATGTCACGTTTGATGGATTAATCCTCACAATCTATTCTTTTACAGCACGTAATAAATCGTTAAAATCCGCAAAGTGCAGCCAGCGTAAAAACGGTGGTTGCATTTTTTTGCGGTAAAAATCCGCGAATTCCGGAGAAATAATCGACAGTTACAGGATATGTTCGATGAAACGTGATAGTCATCAAACAAATCCTGAAGGATTTATTTTACTCTTCGTAATAAATATCAGAGGCGCAATGACGCCTCATCTGTAAAGGATCCTCCCTCCTTTGCAACGCGCCTGGCGCAAAAGAAAAGCATTCATACTCAGGAGCTTTACATTATGTTTAAAAATGCATTTGCGAACCTGCAAAAGGTCGGTAAATCGCTGATGTTGCCGGTATCGGTATTGCCGATAGCCGGAATTCTGCTGGGGGTGGGTTCTGCCAACTTCAGCTGGTTGCCAATGGTCGTTTCACAGGTGATGGCAGAAGCGGGTGGCTCAGTTTTTGCCAATATGCCGCTGATTTTTGCTATCGGTGTGGCACTGGGCTTTACTAACAATGACGGTGTTTCTGCTCTGGCATCGGTTGTGGCTTACGGCATTATGGTGAAAACGCTGGCGGTTGTGGCTCCGCTGGTTCTGCATCTGCCTGCTGAGGAAATTGCGGCTAAACATCTGGCGGATACCGGGGTTCTTGGTGGTATTATTGCGGGTTCGATAGCGGCTTACATGTTTAACCGCTTCTATCGCATTAAGCTGCCAGAATACCTTGGCTTCTTTGCCGGTATACGCTTCGTACCGATTATCTCTGGTCTGACAGCGATCTTCCTTGGTGTGATCCTCTCCTTTATCTGGCCTCCGATTGGTACGGCTATTCAGACTTTCTCGCAGTGGGCAGCGTACCAGAACCCGGTGGTCGCATTCGGTATCTACGGCGTGATTGAACGTTCACTGGTGCCATTTGGTCTGCACCATATCTGGAACGTACCTTTCCAGATGCAGATTGGTGAATTCACCAATGCAGCAGGTCAGGTATTCCACGGCGATATCCCACGTTATATGGCGGGTGACCCAACGGCGGGTAAACTGGCGGGCGGTTTCCTGTTCAAAATGTACGGTCTGCCTGCGGCGGCGATTGCTATCTGGCATTCAGCGAAACCAGAAAACCGGGCGAAAGTGGGTGGGATCATGATCTCCGCAGCACTGACGTCGTTCCTGACTGGGATCACCGAGCCAATTGAATTCTCCTTTATGTTCGTTGCGCCGATTCTGTATGCCATTCATGCGATTCTGGCCGGTCTGGCATTCCCAATCTGTATCCTGCTGGGGATGCGTGATGGCACCAGTTTCTCACATGGTTTGATCGACTTTGTCGTTCTGAGTGGCAACAGCAGTAAAATCTGGTTGTTCCCGATTGTCGGTATCATCTATGGCTTGCTGTACTACACCATTTTCCGTGTGCTGATTGCCAAACTGAATCTGAAAACGCCAGGTCGTGAAGATAACGCAGCTGAACAAAATGCCGGTAATGCCAGTGAAATGGCGGGTAACCTGGTTGCTGCTTTCGGTGGGAAAGAGAACATTACCAACCTGGATGCCTGTATCACTCGCTTACGTGTGAGCGTGGGTGATGTCAGCAAAGTTGACCAGGCCGCACTGAAAAAGCTGGGTGCAGCAGGTGTGGTGGTTGCAGGTTCTGGTGTTCAGGCGATTTTCGGTACTAAGTCCGATAACCTGAAAACTGATATGGATGACTACATCCGTAATAGGTAATCATTGTTTTGTATGCTTAAAGGGGAAGCCAGTGGCTTCCCCTTTTGCTATCTGTTTATCAGATCAAATGGGGAGGCAACCCGGCGAACTGATGCAAAGCCGTACAATCGGGAAAGAAAAGTCAGTTGCAGGTTGAAAGAAAACAATTGTCTCGCTCATACTGCGTGTATAAAAAAACCTGATAAGGATATGTAATATGGCTGAAGAAACCATTTTCAGTAAAATCATTCGTCGTGAAATCCCGTCTGATATCATCTTCCAGGATGAACTGGTCACTGCTTTTCGTGATATCTCGCCTCAGGCCCCAACCCATATTTTAATTGTCCCGAATGTGCTGATCCCAACGGCTAATGATGTGCAGGCTGATCATGAAGCTGCTCTGGGGCGCATGATGACGGTGGCAGCAAAAATTGCGAAACAGGAAGGGATTGCTGAAGATGGCTACCGCCTGATTATGAACTGTAACAAACACGGTGGCCAGGAAGTCTATCATATCCATCTGCATCTGGTGGGTGGTCGTCCATTGGGTCCAATGCTGGTTTCCTGAATACCAGCAAAGAGGGATATCACGTTATGCGGGCAAGTTTTACCACACTGCTCTTACTGATTGCATTGACCGGATGCAGCAGTGATCGTACGACCATTAACACATCACAATCACTGGTGATGGAATCGTCGGTGTTATCAGCAGGGATCACCACAGATGAACCCGTGATCAGCGAGGTAGCAGGGCAGCAGCGTGCCGCCAGCACACTGGTTAACCAGCAGGACAAATCGGTGAAAGTCACCTATCGTTTCTACTGGTATGATGATCGTGGACTGGAAATTCTGCCTTATGAACAACCACGTACGCTGGTGGTGCCCGCACAAGGTAAAGCGGAAATATCATCACAAATTGGCAATCTGACGGCGAGCAAAGTTCGTCTCTACCTGTACCTGTATCTGTAAGGAGTGATTGCGTGACAAATAAGATTCTTAAATTTTCGGGTGTGCTGGCTCTGTCGCTCATTCTCAGTGGCTGTATTGTTGGAGAACAACAGCAGCAGCAACCTGCACCCGTCGAACCGGTACAGCCGCAGCCACAACCGCAGACTCAACCAGGCGGGCAGTCGGTTCCTTCACAGCCCGGACCGGTAATGACGGTTCCACAGCCGCCAAAAATGCAGACGCTCAACTGGTCAGCCAGTGTGGCACCTCTGGTGGCGCAAATGTTGCAGGCTGATGGTGTGACTCCGGGCAGCGTGTTGCTGGTGGATAATGTGAAAAACAGCACTAACGGTAATCTGCAAACGGCAAAAGCGACTGCGGCGCTACAAAATGCATTATCTAACAACAGTCAGTTTACGCTGATTACCCCACAGCAGCTGGCGGTCGCGAAGCAGACCCTGGGTCTGTCAGCAGGAGACAGTCTGGTATCCCGCAGCAAGGCCGTTGGCCTTGCACGTTATGTCGGTGCGCAGTATGTGCTGTACAGCAATGCGAAAGGGGATGTGAAGTCACCTGAGCTGCAAATGCAACTGATGCTGGTACAAACGGGTGAAATTATCTGGTCAGGTAGCGGTGACGTGCAACATTGATCCTGACCTGCAGCAACTGATTACCCGGCAGTTTCCGGCGGCTCAGGTCGCCGGTCATCTTTTACCGCTGGAAGGGTTGAGTGGCTACAGTGTTAAGGTCTCTTTAGCGGGGAAAACATTGCTGGCACGTCGTTCAGCCGGTTTTCTGCAAATGCCCGGTGTCAACCGCCAGCGTGAATACCGTATTTTGCGTAAACTTCATGCCAGCGGTCTGGTTCCGTTGGTGTATGGCCGGAATCACAACTGGTTATTGCTGGAGTGGTTACCTGGAGAGGTGTTGAGTGAGGTGGCCTGGGATCAGATGCTGGAGCCGCTGATTACGACGCTCACCCGGCTACATCATCAGCCTTTAACCGGTTACCGGCTACAACTTCTGCCCCTGCTAATGACTTACTGGCAGCGCAGCCAGCCCTCCCGTCGTCATCTGACCTGGTTAAGAGCATTACGGCGTTTACAACGTCGTGGTGAACCGCAGCCATTACGTCTGGCTGTGCTGCATATGGATATCCATTGCGGCAATCTGATCAATGCGCGTGGCGGCTTACGATTCATTGACTGGGAATATGCCAGCGATGGTGACATTGCACTTGAATTAGCCGCGATGATCGACAGCAATGGGCTGGACCATGGGCAGCAACAGCAACTGATTACCCGGTATGCTGAGGCGCAACATCTGGATGCTGAACAGCTCCACAAACACATCCGCTGCTGGCAGCCGTGGCTGGCTCTGCTGGCGACAAGCTGGTACGAATTGCGCTGGCAGCAGACGGGAGATGACAATTTTGGTGCGCTGGCAGCTACAGGCTGGCAGCGACTTTCTCAGATAAATTAGCTTGTAATAACAGGTTTGCAGAGGTGCAGTGTGGGACCGGTAATGTTAGATGTGCTCGGCTACGAGCTGGATGCGGAAGAACGTGAGATTTTACAACACCCGCTGGTCGGGGGATTGATTCTGTTTACCCGTAACTACCATGATCCAGCGCAGTTAGCTGAACTGGTACGACAAATCCGGGCAGCGTCACGTCATCGCCTGGTGATCGCCGTTGATCAGGAAGGGGGACGAGTACAGCGTTTCCGTGAAGGTTTTAGCCGTTTACCCTCCATGCAGGCATTTGCTGCGCTGAATGATGATGCCAATGCTGCCCGTCTGGCACAGGAAGCGGGCTGGCTGATGGCAGCAGAAATGATTGCGATGGATATTGATATCAGTTTCGCCCCGGTACTGGATATCGGCCACGGCAGTGCCGCAATCGGTGAGCGCTCATTCCATGAAGATCCGGCCAAAGCGTTATCGCTGGCACGCAACTTTATCCAGGGAATGCATGAAGCCGGGATGAAAACCACCGGGAAGCACTTCCCAGGGCATGGTGCAGTCAGCGCGGATTCCCACAAAGAGACGCCGCGTGACACTCGCAGTGAAGCCGAAATTCGCCAGCATGATATGACGATTTTCCAACAACTCATCACTGAACAGGCGCTGGATGCCATCATGCCAGCCCACGTTATTTATACGGAAATTGATCCGTGTCCGGCCAGTGGTTCCTCATACTGGTTGCAGACCGTGTTACGCAAAGAACTGGGCTTTAACGGTGTTATCTTCTCTGATGATTTATCAATGGAAGGGGCGGCGATTATGGGCAGCTATGCAGAGCGTGGTCAGACAGCACTGGATGCAGGTTGCGATATGATTTTAGTCTGCAATAACCGGGCGGGGGCAGTCAGCGTACTGGATAATCTGTCAGCTGTTAACGCAGAACGAGTCAGTCAGTTGTATCATCGTGGGACTTATACCCGTCAGCAATTGCTGGACTCTGCCCGCTGGAAGCAGAGCAGTAACACACTGGCTGCGCTCCAGGAACGGTGGCTGGCACACAAAGCTGCACAGGGGATTTGATCTGCCTCCTGCTATATTTATTCTTAATACCTGCGGATCATCCGATGAATGCGGTGATCCTGACGGTGGTGCTGCCGTTTGTGAGTAACACCCGCGGATTATATCCGTGGGTGCCGGGTGTTTCTGATATGCATTGAACAAAGCACCAGTATGACGCTGGCCTGACATCCGGTGAAAGAGAGTGCTTTGTTCGCGCTGACGGGATTACGATGTCTATTCCTGCTCTTTCCCATTTTTTATAATAAAATTGATCTGAATCAATTTTCGTAGAACTCATTAATTCCCCCGTGATATCCTGCCTTCAGATTCGAATTAACATTCCAACCCTATGTTTATCAAGGTTATTTTAATTAACTTCTGATTAACTATTGGTTTACTTTTAGAGGGTCGTTTTGACAAAGTCTATGAAAAAAATTGTGATTATCGGTGGGGGTGCAGGAGGCCTGGAGCTGGCCACCCAGCTCGGCCATAAGCTGGGGCGCAGGAAAAAAGCGGAGATCACCCTGATCGATCGTAACCACAGCCATCTGTGGAAGCCTCTGTTGCATGAAGTGGCAACGGGATCTCTGGATGAAGGCATTGATGGGCTGAGCTACCTGGCTCATGCACATAAACATGACTTTCATTTCCAACTGGGAACGATGACGCAACTGGACCGTGAAAATAGCTGCGTACGTCTGGCGGAAATTTGTGATGCACAAGGGAATGTCCTGGTGCCTGAGCGCGAAGTCGCCTATGACACGCTGGTTATGGCATTAGGAAGTACCTCGAATGATTTCGGTACTCCGGGTGTCAAAGATAACTGTATTTTCCTCGATAACCCGCACCAGGCTCGTCGTTTCCATAATGAAATGCTGAATCTGTTCCTCAAATTCTCTGCCAATGTGGGAACGCAAGAGCAAGAGAAAGTGAATATCGCCATTGTGGGCGGCGGTGCTACGGGAGTTGAACTGTCTGCTGAGCTGCATAATGCGGTTAAACAGCTGCAAAGCTATGGCTATAAAGGTCTGGACAACCAGGCGCTGAACGTGACGCTGGTGGAAGCGGGTGAACGCATTCTGCCTGTACTGCCACCGCGTATCTCGGGTGCTGCTCATCAGGAACTGACCAAACTGGGTGTGCGTGTTCTGACTCAAACGATGGTAACCAGTGCTGAGAAAAATGGCCTGAATACCAAATCGGGTGAGTTTATTGAAGCGGATCTGATGGTCTGGGCGGCGGGGATTAAGGCCCCGGACTTTATGAAAGAGATCGGCGGTCTGGAAACCAACCGGATTAATCAGTTAGTGGTTGAACCTACGCTGCAAACCACGCGTGATCCTAATATCTATGCGATCGGCGACTGTGCTTCTTGTGCACTGCCTTCTGGTGGTTTTGTACCGCCACGCGCCCAGTCTGCGCACCAGATGGCATCCCGGGTACTGGCGAATATTCTGGCGGAGATAAAAGGGAAGCCACAGCAGGCTTATGTTTATAAGGACCATGGTTCGCTGGTTTCTCTGTCACGCTTTAGTACGGTTGGTAGTCTGATGGGCAACCTGATGCGTGGTTCAATGATGGTGGAAGGCCGTCTTGCGCGTATGGTGTATGTTTCACTGTATCGTATGCACCAGATTGCGTTACACGGTTACTTTAAAACTGCGCTGATGATGCTGGTGGGAAGTATTAACCGCGTTATTCGCCCAAGGCTCAAGCTGCACTGATTTCTGTCGTACGACATTGATATCCTCCCCGCCCTGAAGGTCGGGGATATAAGACGTACCAGATAAAATGGCCCGAAATGAGACGATTTGTCATCTGCGGGCCCTTTTTTTATCTGATGAGGAATGAATACCTCAGAACCCTCTTAAATCCATTATGTAAATAATGTTTCACGCCGTTTTCTTCCTGCATTCTGATTGTCACCGTATTGACCGTGTCGCACACTTTGCCTCAATCACCACGGCGCGCCGCGTACGCCGTACCTGCCACGAATGCCACCGCAGGCAAAAATGCACGGTAATGCTTTCAGGAGGGTCTCCTGTGAATAAATCAATGTTAGTAGGAATGGGATTCAGTGTGGTTGCCATCTTCGGTATTGCGGTGGTTGCCGGGCTGTTTAACCGTAGCCCGCAGTTTGCTCAGGTCTTGTCTGCTATCCCGATAAAAGAAACGCTGAAGACCGCACGGCAGACATGCAGTACCGGGCAAATTTGCCAGACTATTTATGATAAGCAGGAAAGAATGCTGGGATATAACGTCACCTATAAAATCGGTGATCAGCAGGGCAAAATCCGCATGGAGAGCGATCCCGGGATCCGTATTCCTCTTGATAATAATGGTCGTCTGGTGCTGAGTAACAAAGCGTAGCTGGAACACAAAAGCCCAGCCACGCGGTATATCGCTGTCAGCCAGCGTTTTCCTGCATCTGTTGCATAAACTCCTGTACCCATTTCATACGGACTTTGCGGTCAGTCAGATTGCGTATAAATTTCAGGCGCGTTGGGCCATCAAGACGCCAGTATTTTGGTTCTTTTTGCAGTAACCCAATCAGCCACATGGGATCGACGCTGTTCTTCTCCGCGAACTCGACATAGCCTCCGGTATCGCTGGCTTCCACTTTCCGTACACCGAGCTTCTGCGCGATCAGGCGCAGAGCGGCGATATCCAGCAGATTGCGGGCGGCATCCGGCAGTAAACCGAAGCGGTCAATCAATTCAACTCTCAGATCGTCCAGTTCTCCTTGCTGCGGGGCGCTGGCGATCCGTTTGTAGAATGAAAGGCGGGTATTCACATCAGGAATAAAATCATCAGGTAGCAGCGCAGGCATGCGCATTTCTATTTCAGTCTGGCTGCTGGTGAGATCCTCCAGTGATGTCTCGCGTCCCTCTTTCAGCGCCGCTACTGCGTTTTCCAGCAATTCCATATAGAGAGTAAAGCCAATGCTTTCCATCTGGCCGCTCTGACCTTCACCCAGCAGTTCACCTGCGCCACGGATTTCCAGATCGTGTGTCGCCAGCGCAAAACCTGCCCCCAGATCTTCCAGTGAGGCAATGGCTTCCAGACGTTTGTGGGCATCTGTCGTCATGGCTTTTGGGTGTGGCGTCAGCAACCAGGCGTATGCCTGATGGTGCGAACGCCCCACGCGACCACGTAACTGGTGTAACTGCGCCAGGCCAAAGTGATCGGCACGCTCGATAATAATGGTATTGGCAGTGGGAATATCGATACCTGTTTCAATAATGGTGGTGCAGACCAGCACATTAAAACGCTGGTGATGGAAATCATTCATCACCTGTTCCAGTTCCCGTTCCCGCATCTGCCCATGACCGATAGCGATACGAGCTTCCGGCACCAGTTTTGCCAGTCGCTCTGCGGCTTTAGCAATATTTTCAACATCGTTGTACAGGTAATAAACCTGACCACCGCGCAGTGTTTCACGCAGAATCGCCTCACGCACCACCAGGTCGTCATACTCACGTACAAAGGTTTTTACTGCCAGACGACGGGCAGGTGGGGTAGCGATAATCGACAGATCACGCATACCGCTCATTGCCATATTGAGTGTGCGTGGGATTGGGGTTGCCGTCAGTGTCAGGATATCGACGTTGGCACGCATGGCTTTAATACGTTCTTTGTGGCGCACACCAAAACGGTGCTCTTCATCAACAATCAATAGCCCCAAATCACGCCATTTCACATCATTTTGCAGCAGTTTATGTGTACCAATCAGAATATCGACTTTCCCTTCTTCCGCATCAAGTAGCACCTGAGATTGCTCTTTGGCGGTACGAAAACGGGAAAGCACTTCAATACGTACAGGCCAGTTGGCGAAACGATCGCGGAAATTGTCGTAGTGTTGTTGTGCCAGCAATGTCGTGGGAACCAGCACCGCCACTTGTTTGTTGTTTTCCACCGCCAGGTACGCAGCGCGCATAGCCACTTCGGTTTTACCAAAGCCCACATCGCCACAGACCAGGCGATCCATGGCCAGCGGCTGGCACATATCACTCAATACGGCATTGATAGCTTGTGCCTGATCTGGCGTGGTTTCAAAAGGAAAACCTTCACAGAACAACTGGTATTGCTGGCGATCATGCTTAAAGGCAAAGCCCTGTTTTGCTTCACGCTGGGCATAAATATCCAGCAGTTCGGCAGCCACATCACGCACTTTTTCTGCCGCTTTTTGTCTGGCCCGCGACCAGGCATCGCTGCCCAGTTTATGCAGTGGCGCGCTCTCTTCCGCACCTCCGGCATAACGGCTGATCAGATGCAGGGAAGAGACGGGAACATACAACTTGGCATCACCGGCATAGGCCAGCATCAGATACTCTGCCTGAATACCCCCTGTTTCCAGGGTCGTTAAACCAATATAGCGCCCAACACCGTGTTCCAGATGAACGACGGGCTGTCCGGAATGCAGTTCCGCAAGGTTGCGGATCAGAACATCCGGATTAATGGTACGGCGATTGTCCTGGCGACGGCGGCTAACGCGTTCACCCAGCAAATCACTTTCACAAATCAATGCCAGATTACGCAACCCGTCAATAAAGCCACGTTCGCTGGCACCGATTAACAGATAGTGGCCGGGTTGTCTGGCATCCTGTAGTGAACGAATCACGTTAGGTTTCAGCTTTATACGGGAGATCAACTCCTGCAAAGTTTCACGGCGGCCTTCGCTCTCAACAGAGAACACCACTGCACCCGTGAAAAATTCAAGGAACTGACGGAGTGCATCCAGTGGTGATTTTGCCTGAGCCTGTACTGCCAGCGCGGGAAGTGGCTGATAGTGCAAATTGGTATTTGCCGCTTTATTCGCCAGTTGTTCAGTACGCAATTGTATACGCGGCCACTGTTTCAGCCCGCTAAACAGTTCATCATTGCGCAGCCATAACGTTGAAGGTGGCAGCAGAGGACGCATAGGATCGACTTTACGATTCTCATAGCGCGTATTCACATCCAGCCAGAAGCGTTCGGCGTTACTCTCCAGATCCCCAGTGGTCACCAGCAGAGTACTGGCGGGCAGATAGCTAAACAGGGCGGGAAGTGGTTGCTCAAAAAACAAAGGTTGCCAGTATTCAATCCCGGCAGGCAATGTGCCTTTGCTCACTTGCTGATAGATATGTTCCGGTTCACGGCGAACATCAAACTGCTCGCGCCACTGACTGCGGAACAGTTCAATGGCGTTTTTATCCGTAGGAAATTCGTGGGCTGGCAGCAGATTGATGACGGAAACTTCTTCCTGTGTGCGTTGTGTATCCACATCAAACAAACGCAGACTGTCGATTTCATCATCGAAAAAATCGATGCGATATGGCCGATCGCTCCCCATTGGATAGAGATCCAGCAGTGCGCCACGGGTGGCATATTCGCCATGTTCCATCACCTGATCAACATGGCGATAACCCGCTTGTTCAAGCTGGTCACGTAACGTATCGCGGGATAATTTTTGCCCTTTTTTCATGACCAGCGCATGTCCATGCAGGAAGCTGTGTGGACAGACACGCTGCATCAGCGTATTAACGGGTAGAATCAGGATCCCGTGGGTCAGCGTGGGTAACTGGTAAAGTGTGGAGAGTCGCGAGGAGATAATGTCCTGATGCGGAGAAAAGCTATCGAACGGCAGGGTTTCCCAGTCTGCCAGTGTCATCACGGGCTGGTCGGTAAACTGGCGGATTTCATCCTGCAAACGCAGTGCATTTTGCATATCCGGGGCGATCAATAACACCGGTCCGGCGTGACGTTCAACAATCTCCGCACATTCAACAGCACAGGCGGCCCCAGTTAGTTGCCCCAGCAGGCGCTGGTCACCGGCGCGTGAGGGGAGGTCATAACGATAGTTTTCAGGCATATTCAGTTCAGTTGTCTCGTCGCTTCAGCTCAGCCGAGTATACCTTTATTTTTCTGACAACTGGGGAATGTGCTGATTTATCTGGTCGAAATTTAGCCATTGGATCGTTTTTCATCCTAAAACAGAACGGGAATGATGATGAAAGTAAACCAGCAGGTAACGGTAAAAACAGATGGTGGGCCACGCAGAGTGGGGACAATTCTGGCGATAGAAGAATTTAGTGAAGGAACGATGTTCCTGGTATCACTGGAAGATTATCCCCTGGGGATATGGTTCTTTAATGAAACGGGGCAGGAAGACGGGGTTTTTGTGGAACCCCTTGTCTGAACAGAAAATAGGGGGAATTCCCCCTTTATCATGTCAACGGGTGCTAACGTAAATACCACTGGTCACATTATCAACCAGCCGGACAACATGATAAATCATCTGTTTATTATGCGTCTTAATCTTACGTTTGATATTGCCTTTATGCGATGAGACTGTTTTCACTTTGATCTGCATCTGGTCAGAAATCTGGATCGTATCGTGCCCGGACATCCACATTCTTAGCATATTAGATTCTGTCTGGCTCAGCGTTAACGGATGAACATCTCTGGTTGAGACCTGACGTAATGAAATATTCAGTCGTTGCTGGAGGTAGTTACTTAGCAGGTGATCCAGTGTGGCTATTTTTATGGATTTTGAAGTAATAATCAGGTTCTTACGCGCATAGAGATATTCTTCAAAATGATTATTGGAGATAGCCATAAATATGAAAAAAAGCGTATCAGGATGCTGACCAATAATATTTCTGATCTGCTCACTGGCTTCCTGTTCATTAATAAAGCAATCTTCGTTGATAAATACCACACCTGGATGCAACTGCTGACAGCCGGTTTGCAACTGTTCTATGTCACTCACCAAAGTCACATTTTTGTCTTTGAGCCCTTTGGTCGTCATATAATTTCTCAACCCAAGCCGGGTATAATGACAGGGATCCATAATTATTGTTGGCATGCTACCGACCTTTACCCGTTTGTTATCCGTTTAATTCAGTAACGAACGAGGTATTAATAATAAAAGAACATTTTCTATTCCAGAGCTCTGCAACGATTATCCGCATAAATATTCCAGCCAGCATGTGGCAGAGCTATTCATTCATTTTAATGAAGAGAGGAAATGATTCAACGTGTAGTAAACATGATCACTATCGCGTAAAACATCGTAAATCCTGATAGGAATATTCTTAAAAGGTAACAGGTCGGAGCAATCAGGTCACGAAAAATTTTTATGTGTAAAATCAGGATGAAGTTCATCAAAATGAAATAAGTCTCTGGCAGGCATTTTTCCTAATGGATAACTTATTAAAATTTATGAATATAATTTATGATCATTCATCATAGTACTAAAGTGCATATGATATGGTTATTTATTATATTCAATAAAATTTTATTACTTTAACCGTGTATTCCATAACTTTTGCTCATCGTGGTTTTTTAATTCGTCTAACTTTTCATCATAATATTCTGTTTTAATATTCCATTATTTCCCCCGTTGTGAACAAGGTATGTTCACTACTTTATTATTGTTATTGCAATGATCAGGAAATAATTAGCAAATTAATAATAACAACTGAGGGTATATCAAAACAGCCACCGGGCAGATGACGATCATGGCCGCCTTTTTCTGCCTGTATTTTCATCACCAGTCCAGGATTAAGACGGAATGTTGCAGTCATTGACAAAACAATGCGTCCAGTCAGTAGCTTAGTGGTTCCATCGGACGAGCCGAAGCTTTATCATTCCTTTCACTTATTGCATCAGCAAAAATGGATTTCATGTATCAGCCTGTCGCACTCTTTATTGGTCTGCGCTACATGCGCGGACACGGCTCTGACCGCTTTGGACGGTTTGTTTCGTGGCTATCGGCAATCGGCATTACATTAGGTGTAATGGCGCTGGTTACCGTGCTGTCAGTTATGAACGGCCAGGAGCATCAACTGGAGCAAAATACACTGGGATTAATGCCACAGGCGCTGGTGACCAGCGAGAGTGGTTCCCTTGATCCGCAGAAAATCCCCGCCAGTGAACTGCATCTCAACGGTATCAGCCGGGTAGCACCACTCACGACTGGCGAAGTCGTGATGCAGAGTGCACGCAGCGTGGGAGTTGGGGTAATGCTTGGCATTAATCCGGATGAAGCGGATCCACTCACGCCTTATCTGGTCGGTGTGCAACAGCAGCAACTGCAAAGTGGTCAGTATAATGTCATCCTTGGTGAACAACTTGCGGCACAACTGGGTGTGAAACGTGGTGAACAGATTCGTCTGATGGTGCCTGCTGCCAGCCAGTTTACGCCGATGGGACGCATTCCCAGCCAGCGTCTGTTTACTATTATTGGGACTTTTGCTGCTGACAGCGAAGTCGATGGCTACCAGATTCTGGTTAACCAGCAGGACGCATCGCGCCTGATGCGTTATCCGGCAGGTAATATTACTGGCTGGCGTTTGTGGCTGGATAAGCCTCTCCAGGTGGATACCGTCAGCCAACAGCACCTGCCTGCCGGACTGGAATGGAAAGACTGGCGTGAACGTAAAGGCGAGTTGTTCCAGGCCGTGAAGATGGAAAAAAACATGATGGGGTTACTACTGGGCCTGATCGTGGCTGTCGCTGCCTTTAATATTGTGACTTCTCTGGGCCTGCTGATTATGGAAAAACAGGGAGAAGTGGCGATCCTGCAAACTCAGGGGCTGACCCGGCGACAAATCGTAGCCGTATTTATGGTGCAGGGCGCCAGTGCTGGCGTTGTTGGATCTATCCTGGGGGCATTGCTAGGCATGTTGCTGGCCAGCCAGTTGAATAACCTGATGCCGGTTATTGGGGCGTTTATCGATGGCGCATCATTACCGGTTGAAATTTCGTTACCCCAGGTGATCACCATTACTATTACCTCGGTCATTGTTGCCCTGTTATCAACACTTTATCCTTCCTGGCGCGCTGCCGCCGTTCAACCCGCTGAGGCTTTACGTTATGAGTAACACGATCCTGTTGCAGTGTGACAATCTATGCAAACGCTATCAGGAAGGCAGCGTGCAGACAGATGTCCTGCGTAATGTCTCTTTCAGCGTGCAGTCCGGCGAGATGATGGCGATTGTCGGAAGTTCTGGTTCCGGGAAAAGTACGTTGATGCATCTGCTGGGCGGACTGGATACACCGACGTCCGGGCAGGTGGTATTTGATGGTCAGTCACTGAATGAGATGTCTTCTGCTGATAAAGCGGAGTTACGTAATCGGGAGCTGGGTTTTATCTATCAGTTCCACCATTTGTTACCCGATTTCAGCGCGCTGGAAAACGTGGCGATGCCGTTACTGATTGGTAAAACAGCAAAAGCCGAGGCCCGTAGCAAAGCGCTGGAAATGCTGAAAGCCGTGGGACTGGATCACCGTGCAGCTCATCGCCCGGCGGAGTTATCCGGTGGAGAACGTCAGCGTGTGGCTATTGCCCGCGCGTTGGTGAACAATCCCCGTCTGGTACTGGCGGATGAGCCAACCGGTAACCTGGATGCACGTAATGCTGATGCGATTTTCGATCTGTTAGGGGAACTTAACCAGCGTCAGGGCACGGCGTTTCTGGTCGTCACCCATGACTTGCATCTGGCAAAACGTATGCGCCGCCAGGTCGAGATGCGTGATGGGCAATTGAGTGATCAGGTGACAATGGTGGGTAGCCTCTGATGGCGAATTCTCTCTCTTTATTATTGGGGCTGCGTTTTAGTCGCGGTCGCCGTCGCGGGGGGATGGTCTCGCTGATTTCAGTGATCTCCACTCTGGGGATTGCGCTGGGTGTGGCTGTATTAATTATTGGCCTGAGTGCGATGAACGGTTTTGAGCGTGAACTCAATAATCGTGTGCTGGCGGTTGTACCGCATGGGGAAATCGAACCCGTTAATCAACCTTTTACTGACTGGCAGGCGTTGTTACCAAAAATTGAGCAAGTACCCGGTGTTGCAGCTGCGGCACCCTATATCAATTTTACCGGTTTGATCGAAAGCGGCAGTAAACTGCAGGCTGTTCAGGTGAAAGGGGTGGAGCCGCAACAGGAATCCCATTTTAGTGCACTGCCATCCTATGTGGCTGATAATGCCTGGCAAAGTTTCACGGCCGGTAAACAGCAAATCCTGTTAGGACAGGGCGTTGCCGACAGCCTGAAACTAAAGCAGGGTGACTGGCTGACCATTATGATCCCGAACAGTGATCCTGAACATAAATTGCTGCAACCTAAGCGGGTGCGGCTACAGGTGATCGGCATTTTGAAATTAAGTGGGCAGCTTGATCACAGCCTGGCACTGGTACCACTGGCTGATGCCCAGCAACTTCTGGGGATGGGGGACAGCGTTACCGGGATTGCCCTGAAAGCAACGGATCCATTTAGTGCTCAGAAGCTGGTACATGATGCCGGTATGGCGACGCACGCTTATGTTTATATCCGCAGCTGGATTGGTACTTATGGTTATATGTACCGTGATATTCAGATGATCCGCACCATCATGTATCTGGCAATGGTGCTGGTCATTGGTGTGGCCTGTTTTAATATTGTTTCAACGCTGGTGATGGCGGTGAAAGATAAGAGCAGTGATATCGCTGTACTGCGTACACTGGGGGCAAAAGATGGGCTGATTCGTGCCATCTTTATCTGGTACGGCTTACTTGCTGGTTTTCTGGGGAGTGTCAGTGGTGTGATTGTTGGCGTGCTGGCCGCACTCAACCTGACCGCTATCATTCATGTACTTGAAGCACTGACGGGTTATCATTTCCTGTCTGGTGATATCTACTTTATTGATTTCCTGCCATCAGAATTGCACTGGGAAGATGTCATCGTGGTGCTGTCTACCTCCGTATTGCTCAGTCTGGTTGCCAGTTGGTATCCGGCACGTCGTGCCAGCCGGATCGATCCTGCCCGTGTGTTGAGCGGGCAGTAAATGGGGACTGGGATGTACTACGGCTTTGATGTGGGTGGCAGCAAGATTGCGTTGGGAGTTTATAACCTGCAACGCCAGTTGATCTGGAGTAAACGCGTTGCCACGCCGGCACATGATTATGATCAGCTGCTGACGGTGCTGGCCGATCTGACTAATGAAGCCGATGCCTTTTGTGGTAGCCGGGGCAGTATTGGTCTGGGTGTGCCGGGGTTACCTGTACCTGATGATGGCACACTGTTTTGCGCAAATATTCCTGCTGTCCGGGGCCGCAGACTTTCAGCCGATCTTGGTCAACGTCTGGGACGTGAAGTCCGCATTGATAATGATGCCAACTGTTTTGCCCTTTCCGAAGCCTGGGATGATGAGTTCCAGGCTTACCCTGTGGTATTGGGTTTGATTCTGGGGACCGGAGTAGGTGGTGGACTGATTGTTGATGGTAAACCTGTTACTGGCCGTAATTATGTCGTGGGTGAACTGGGGCACATGCGTTTACCCGTGGATGCACTGGAAGTCCTGGGTAAGGATATTCCGCTGCGAGTTTGTGGCTGTGGTAAGAAAGGCTGTATTGAGGGGTATCTCTCAGGTTCAGGATTTTCCTGGTTGTGGCAGCACTTTTATCAGCAGACGTTGAGTGCACAAGAGATTATCACCCGTTATTATCAGGGAGATGCCAGTGCGCTGGCTCATACCGAACGTTACCGCCAGCTGCTGGCAGTATGTCTGGGGAACCAGCTGACGTTGCTGGATCCCCATCTGGTTGTACTGGGCGGCGGTTTGTCCAATTTTGATGCGTTATATGACGGCCTGGCAGAGCGGGTTGCTCCCTATCTGCTACCCGTGGCGAAACCACCGCGCTTTGCCAAAGCGCGTCATGGTGATGCAGGCGGAATGCGCGGTGCCGCATTCCTGCACATTAAGGAATAGAGGATTGACTATGCGCACACCCCGACGTCGTCTGAGACTGGCTCGTTATAAGAAAACTCGTCGCCAGGTGCACCAACGTTTTCGCCAGCGTATTTTTGAGCGCGATCGCCACCGTGAAATGTCCCACCATTCCCTGCCAAAAGTCGTGGTACTGACCGGGGCGGGCATTTCGGCAGAATCGGGGATTCGTACTTTTCGTGCCACAGATGGGCTATGGGAAGAACATAAAGTGGAAGACGTTGCCACTCCGGAAGGATTTTCCCGTGATCCGCAGCAGGTTCAGGCCTTCTATAATGCGCGCCGCCATCAACTGCAACAACCAGACATCCAGCCCAATGTTGCCCATCTTGCGCTGGCTGAACTGGAGTCTGTACTGGGTGAAAACTTCCTGCTGGTGACACAAAATATCGATAATCTGCATGAACGTGCGGGTAACCGTAATGTGATCCATATGCATGGAGAACTGCTGAAAGTACGTTGCACCAGCAGCGGACAGATCCTGCACTGGACGGATGATGTAACACCAGAAGATCGCTGCCACTGCTGCCAGTTCCCTGCAGTTCTGCGTCCGCATGTTGTCTGGTTTGGTGAAATGCCTTTACAGATGGATGATATTTACCAGGCACTGGCAGACGCAGATTTCTTTGTGGCAATCGGTACATCCGGGCATGTGTATCCTGCTGCCGGATTTGTACATGAAGCCCGTTTGCAGGGTGCTCATACGATTGAACTGAATCTGGAACCCAGCCAGGTGGGGAGTGAATTTAAAGAAAAACACTATGGCCTGGCCAGTGAAGTGGTGCCCGCCTGGGTACACGGGCTGTTACAGCATATCGGCCATCAGGCGTGATGTGTTTTTCGTTTCGGCAGGGAAAAAATCAGATGGGCAATAACGCCGCCGCATAACCCCCAAAAGGCGGATCCCACGCCAAGCAACGTGACGCCAGAGGCAGTGATCAAAAAGGTAATCACTGCCGCCTCACGCTGTTTTTCATCATTCAGCGCCCGTTGCAGGCTGTTAGCGATAGTACCGAGCAGCGCCAGACCGGCAATGGTATGAATCAACGCCAGTGGCAGGGCATTAAATACCCCGCTGATCGCACCACCAAATATCCCCGCCACAATATAAAATCCTCCAGCTGCCACGGCAGCCATATAACGCCGCTGCGGGTCCGCATGGATTTCCGGCCCCATACAAATTGCAGCGGTAATGGCCGCAATACAGACGGTGAAGCCACCAAAAGGTGCCAGCAATAACGCAGTCAGGCCCGTCCCGGCTATCAGCGGAGAAACAGGAACCCGATATCCGGCAGCTTTCAGGGTGGCAATACCAGGTGCATTTTGTGAAGCCATAGTAACCACAAAGAACGGAATACCAATCCCCAGCAGGCTGGAAAGTGCGAAATGCGGGGCAATAAACTCAGGCATAACCCAGCTTTGTTCACCACTTGTATGGATATTTCCCTGCATAGCGGCAACGATCAACCCGGCAAGCAGTGTCAGTACAATGGCATAACGTGGAATAAAACGCCGGGCGAGTAAATAGACCAGACACATGGTGCCGCTAAGGGCAAAGTTAACCTGTAACGCACCAAAGGCATCAATACCGAAGCGTAGCAGGATCCCAGCCAGCATGGCGCTGGAGATTGCCAGTGGAATATGATCCATCAACCTGGCAAATAACCCGGTGACGCCACAGAGAAAAATGAGTGCTGAAGCGAAAACAAATACCCCAATGGCTTCATTCATCGGCGTCCCCGGCAGGCTGGTCACCAGCAGTGCTGCTCCGGGTGTGGACCAGGCGGTCAGAATTGGGGTGCGGTACCACAATGACAACGCCAGAGATGTGATCCCCATTGCCAGCCCCAGCATCGTTAGCCAGCCACCGATCTGTTGTGGTGTGGCTCCGGCAGCCCCGGCAGCCTGGAATATAATGGCAGCAGAACTGGTGTAACCGACCAGTACGGCCACAAATCCAGCGATCAATACAGGCAGAGTGAGATGACGTAAGGAAAGAGGTGAACGCATAGCAGGCTCCATTTGGGTTTGCGTTATCACATCAAATTAACATTGCGTATGATAACGCGCCATCACAGAGGCATTTTACTCTTCGTCAAAATACCAGTAGCCGCTGTTTACCAGTGCAGCCAGTTGCGCAAGGAAAGCCGGGTCATCCAGAGCGTCACCTAATACGTCTTTAGCCAATACCTGCTGGTTAGCCAGCGAGGTCAGTGCAGCCTGGTGCGGAGAGGTCAGTTGTTCACCATTAATAAATACCGCATCGCCAATTGATACCACACGCAGCCCACCCAGACGTGAAAGCTGTGCACCCTGCTGGAGTGCATCGTAGATCTCATCAGGCTGATAGGGCGGTTCAGGTGGTGCGATGTCCAGTTCATGGCGTGACTGAGAAATAAATTCGCCAAACCATTGGTTGAACTGTTGTGGCTGATCAATCACGTCCAGCATCATCTGACGGATCCCCGCCAGCTCGGCAGGCAGAATATCAGCCGGATTTTCTCGTGACTGCACATCAGGATCGCTGAAGCGATAGCTACCTAACTCATGTGACAACACATAATCAGCAAAACCACTAATTAGCTCACGACCACTTGGCGCACGGAAACCTACTGAATAGTTAATAGCGTTTTCCAGCGAATAGCCTTCATGCGGAAATCCTGGTGGAATATAAAGAATATCGCCTGGCTCCAGTTCTGCATCAATGATGGCGTCAAAAGGCTCAACCTGTAACAGGTCCGGGTGCGGGCAGTGTTGTTTCAGTACGGCTTTTTCACCCACGCGCCAGCGACGGCGGCCGGTACCCTGAATAATAAAGACATCGTACTGATCGAAGTGCGGGCCAACACCGCCACCTGGTACAGAGAAAGAGATCATCAGATCATCAGTGCGCCAGTCAGGCAGGAAACGGAAAGGGCGCATCAGGGCAGCAGAAGGCTCATGCCAGTGATCGACGGCCTGCACCAGCAATGACCAGTTGTTCTCACCCAGATGGTCATAACTTTCAAAAGGGCCGTGCGCGACCTGCCATTTGCCATCCTGGTGACTGACAAGGCGGCTGTCTACTTCATTTTCCATGGCTAACCCGGCGAGTTCATCGGGAGAAATCGGATCAATAAAGTTTTTAAAACCGCGCTTGATCACTGTCGGGCGTTTTTGCCAGTAGTGTTGAATAAAATCGGGCCAGTTAAGGTCGAGCTGATAATTCATGATGGTTTCCTGCTGCGCCAAAGTGGAATAATTATAACAGTGCCTGGCCCTGACTGTGTACCGTCTCTGGTAAATGTCTGCCTGAACGATGGTTATTCATCCTTGTTCTGGAATTCCTGACGGCGGAAAACAATGGTCATGCATGCGCCGCCCAGTGGGCTGGAGCCAGCACTGATATCCCCGGCATACTGCTCCAGAATTTCACGGACCAGTCCCAGTCCCAGTCCCTGCCCGGGACGCAGTGTATCTGCCCGTTGTCCGCGAATAAAAACCAGATCCCGCTTACTTTCCGGGATACCCGGGCCATCATCTTCCACAATGAGTTGCAACTGGTTATCGATTTGACTGGCAGTGATCTCAACAAATTCCAGGCAGTATTTACAGGCGTTATCCAGGACATTGCCCATCACTTCCATAAAATCGTTCTGCTCGCCGACAAAGAGCAGTTCTGGTGAGATGTCGAGCGTTAATACCACCCCTTTGCGCTGGTAAACCTTATTCAGTGCTGAACAGAGACTGTCCAGCAAGGCTGGCACCGAATGCAAATCACGTTTTAATGCATGATGATCGGCCTGCATACTGGCCCGGTGCAGGTAATAGCCGATTTGTTGAGAAATACGGCTGATTTGTTCCAGCATGATCGGTTCTGCCTGTTCTACTGACAGATTGCGTCCATTACGCAGTGAACGCAGCGTGGTTTGCAGTACCGCCAGTGGTGTTTTCAGACTGTGGGTTAAATCAGTAAGTGTGGTGCGGTAACGGGTATAGCGCTGGCGTTCGTTGTCCAGCAACAGATTGAGGTTGCGCACCAGCCCCTGAAGTTCTTTTGGCGGAGCAGGTTCCAGTGCTTCACGGGCCCCATTTTCCAGTTCACGTACCTGGCTTGCCAGTGAACCAATCGGACGCAGACTCCAGTGAGCCGCCAGCCATAACAGGGGAACAATCAGCAACAGGTTAGCCAGCAATACATAACTGAACCAGGACCACACAACATCAGAGTGCTGCAATTCCTGAGGAATAGAATCCACAACCACAATGGTGAGTTCGGGGAGTGATTTTGTCCCTTCATAACGGTTAACGGCAACGGAGTGGGTAAACGTATCGTTATTATTATTATCGTAGGCGCTTAATCTTTCCTGCGCATCAAGGTCATTGCCCAGCGCCTTACGACTGGTGTAATTACTGGTATCGATCTCGTAAAAGTCGGATCTGTTGAGCCATTCACGCTGAATTTTTGTACGGATCTCCGGCACGTCACGCTGTTGCCAGAGTAATTTACCGTCATTATTGTAGATAAAGACCAGCGCCGGAAAATTGAGCGATATGCGCTCTGGCTTGGCAATGGTTAACTGTTCGTTTTTCCACTGGGCAAGCGTAAAAAACAGGTTACTTTCACTACGCAGCACGCGGTAGGTGTTTTTGTCGAAGCTCACAACATAACCAACGACCGCCACCATGCCGTAAGAAAGTGACATGATTAAGACTACCGCTGCCGTCGCAAGTAAAAAGCGCATGCGCAAAGACAGCGCTTTTCTCCGGCGAAAAAATGTTCGCAGTTGCATCATGGCCTCAGAGGTCGAAACGATAGCCCTGACCGCGTATTGTGGTGATTACATCCCGTGGATGCTCAACCTGGATTTTTTTACGCAGGCGGCCCATCAGCACATCAATGGTATGACTTTCACGCAGTTCAGCATCGGGATAGAGTTGCAACATCAGCGAATCTTTACTGACCACTTTACCGACATTGCGGATGAGTGTTTCAATAATGGTGTATTCGAAAGCTGTTAACTTGATTTGTTGCTCATTGATCGTCAGCTCCCGGCGGGACAGATCGATCTGAAACGGATGCAGGGAAATAATTTGTGATGCCAGACCGCTGTTACGGCGCATCAGTGCCTGCATACGGGCAACCACTTCTTCAATATGGAAGGGCTTTGTGACATAGTCATCAGCTCCGGCTTCCAGTGCTTCAACTTTGGCTTTCCAGCCATCACGGGCGGTAAGTATCAGGATTGGCTGACGTACATTCTGACTACGCCAGCGACGGACCATCATCATGCCATCTTCATCCGGTAACCCAAGATCCACCAGTGCAATATCTGGCATATGTTCATTCAGGAAATAATCTGCCTCTTTGGCATCTTCAGCAGCATCAACCTGATGGCCCATCTCACACAGTTGTACCGCCAGGTGATGACGTAGCAGAGGATTGTCCTCCACGACTAACACACGCATAATCTCATCCTCAATTTATTTGAATTGTACCAAGCCGCAGTATGGACTGGGATAAGTATAGGAGGAAACAGATAAACCACAGATTAACATTTAACATGGGCTGACTTACGCCAGCCCGGCAGGATATTACTTCA
>Ga0157366_1000317_pt1 | contig 22893 bp, 37 predicted proteins | sample AttbisABBM1_FD_113149 | JGI IMG/M metagenome (GOLD analysis project Ga0157366, IMG submission 113149) | Fungus gardens microbial communities from leaf cutter ant in Botucatu, State of São Paulo, Brazil - Atta bisphaerica ABBM1 | ecosystem: Host-associated > Fungi > Mycelium > Unclassified ...
GAGAATGTGTTGATGCTTTTAGAGAATGTGTTGATGCTGTAACTTTAACTAAGCGCCAACTGTCAAGTTCTAATTCTTAAAGTCACATCGAATGATTTTTTTCAGCAATAAAATGCGCTGAAATATAACGAAGGAAATTATACACGTCTGTACTATCGACATACAGTGGGTTTCGTTAAAGACGTCAAAGGCGTCATGCGATCAGGATAAGACAATGCAAAAAATTAGAGTGCAGAGACATCGTGCAAAGGAGTGTTCGGATGAGGGAATGAGACAAGAATGAGACAAGAATGAGACAAGATGGGAATGGAACGCAAAATAAAGGAATAAAGCTAATTACCAAATTATGTTCCGGAGGTACCCTGCACTGCAGATCCAGAACTTCAGTTTGCTGTAATTTCTGTCGGTTTACAAGCTTCCTCCTGCCGCTGCCAGAGCAACTCTGCCCACAAAGGATGAGGAGGGATGTGACCAACGAGGGCGCGGAAAACTTCAAGCCTATAGAAATATCAGTCTAGTTGCTGAGGCCTGCAGGTCGATAACCCATTCTACTTGCCATCTATATTTCTCCTCGTTAGTATCTGCGAAAAAGACGATCTCCTGTTCCCGAGGAAAGATAAGTCTGAAAGAACGTTCGACACTAAACAAAGCATCGTCATCATAGCCTCTGGATCTCGCAAGAGGACTCAAAGGATTTCTCAAGTCCTGGTCATCCTGAACCACAACCGCCTTCTTCAGGTCTATCGTGGCAGTGGCCTTTCTAGTGACGTGGTTAAAAGCTACTAGATTGGCACCGATCACACGGAAAAGGCGGCGACGCCAAGTCTTTTAATGATTAAGTCGGATGAATTAGATACTAATATCAAAAGTCGCTCACGTTGCAGTCGCCACCATTCTGTGTGAGAATGCCTTCGAAATAAGTTACTTTGTGCCAGTTGATGTGACGCAGCCCGCGATGACATTCTTCCAAGCTCTGTGGAAGCTGATCAGATGAAATCCCAGGCAATGGCGGAAGTCGGAATATCTGCAAAACAATCTCCCCGACCTGTAAAGTAGAAAACTTGCCACCTAATTCGACGCGTTGCCCAATAAGCGGGTAACTCGTTTCGAATAAGCGTGTATCGCATCGTGTAGCAATGTCTTTGAACTGAATGAATGCACGTGCTAGGGTGCCATCCGGTTTGAGATAACGCGCAAGGTTGTCGGGAAGCCTGTGTATAGGTGGCGGTGGAGGGGGTTGCCGAACTAGTTGTCGAACTATTTTCTCCTTCGGTTTTTTCGGTGAGGATGAAAAAAAAGCACGCATTCCCCTTGAGGAGGATTGTTGAACAACAGGCGGTGGGGGCGGTGGGGGCAGAATAGGAGTAGGAGTAGGAGTAAGTGCTTCAAATTGGGCAATAATGTGAGGGTGTCGGCGAACTTTGAGTGTAAGGGTGAACTCGAGTTTACTGTGTTCAATGCTACAGCACCATAGAATCAATGAACATCTATCAGGTCAGAAATCCCGGCTTACAGCTCGAACTCCTGATCGATACGACAATTTGGTCCAAGCTCACACTCAGGTGTAGTCACGAAATGTATACCATTGTTCAATGTGCAAGTAAGCACCGTCGTTTCTTGGGGAAGAGGAAGGTGGGCTGCTTTCATGCTTAGGACTATCCACATACTGGTAAGTCACCTGAAGTTTCACACAAACTCTGGGCCTTTACCTTTCACGAAGACTTTACCGTATGCTTTGGCAGGGTTAGCTTGCAAACGATATTCCTTAATTTCCTTAGAATACTCGTTCTACAAAATTTAGTCCTTGTCTCAAAATTGCTCGAGAGAGTCAAGATACATACCATATCAGAAGGACGACGGACTAACCTCCAAGCTTTCCCAGTCTCGAGGTCACCAGCCCCTGGCATGTGAGATACTTTATCATCAGGTGCTGAGGCATAAATCGTGCCTTCGCGTTCCCGAATATGATATTTCTGTCGATTAAACCGTTAGCCAAAAGAACAACAAGTATCAGCGCCAAAAGCACGAACACTCTTCCTCTGAGAGTTTGCACCATTCAGCTTCTTCAGTTCGCGCTCAATGCTCCGGGAGAGCAGGTCCTCTTCAACCAACTTCTCCATATCGCCACCTACATTGAACGACTGTTGCTTAGCTAAATCTTGTGCGTCCCCTGCACTCATACTACGCCTTCTGGCTGGTCGTCCAATTCCCAATCGAGCTTGCACTCGCTGGCCTCCATTCCGTGTCGAGATGAAACCACCTTCAGCTCTGCGTTCTCTTCTTTTCTCGAGAATGAGTTGTTCGCGAGTCTTGATGTTATTGTCTTTGGGAAGAAGAGGAGGAAGGATTGATTCAGTTGAAGTACGACATTTAACCCTATTCAAAGCATCATTTGTATGCAGCAGGTCTGAGTTTGTCGCCGCTCGGCAAATCTGGGGCACCTGAGCGATTTCCATTGGCTGCTCATGCGATTTCTCGAACTCCTGTGTCATGACTGAGTCATCGTTATGACCACTTGCCCCAGCAACGTCATCCATAAGCCTATCCAGCGCACTCTTTGCATCCATGCTGACGTTCACATCACCCACTTTAACACTTGTCCCACTATGAACGCTTCCATTATCGGTTTCACGGCCATGTCTAGAGATATCGAGGTTATCCATGGAATTGTTGTGAGTCGAGTCAAGGTTCAGCTTGCTACCAAAGTTCAGCTGAAGGCTTGTGTACATTCCGAATTCCTTTTCAGATAGACTATCTGGAGTAGGGAGACCGCTACCAACATTGAATTTCTCTGCGTGCTGAATGGTCGCAGTCTCTATGCTGATAGCAGTTGAGATTGACATACAGTCGCGGTCCTTGTCATGCTCAAAGGATTCAACCTCAACAGCTTCGTGGCTAGAGATGGTAGCATCCGGAAGTTGACACTCTCCGTTCTTGTCCACAGGCATTTCGGGGGCCGGGAGTGACTCACTTCTTTCTACCATTAGGCCCAACTGAGAGCCAGGTTCCGGGCTAGGACTGAGCGCGCTTCTCCTTTCAGTGAAACGGCGTCTGATATCGTTCTTACTGATGCGATGATGAGAGCTGCTGCTACTTTGGCTCACGTTGAGGGGTGAAGTAGCAGCAGCAGGCGTCTCCGTAACGTGAGGAAGTAACTCTGACTGCAATGATGGAGAGGATGACGATTTTCTTGAAGTCTCATCATTGATCCCTGCAAGAACTTCGTCGTCCTCGGGAGCTTCTAGAGATACTCCAGGGGCAGAATGTTGCGTATCAGGCCCATCTTCAAGGATTGGGGAGTTGTCTAGAACGGACGAGGGAGGACCCTGCCGAATCGGATTAATAATTGACTGTTTGTGAACGAATGGGAGAGGGGCGCACCTCATCACTCGATTGGTATATCTCACTTCTGCTTAGTCCACTCAAGCTCACTTCGGAATGACCGATAGAAAGATTAGATGGATCCAGAGAGTCCCCACTAGTCCTATGATGATCTTCAAGGCTACGTTCACGAGAATCAAAGATCTCCGCCCCCACAGATGGAGATCGACGCTCGATAGATTGCGATCCTACCATGGTTCTATGAGTCAATGTGGACCCGACGAACATAGAACAAGTGCACACCTCTTGGCCACATGTATTTGGGGATTGAGCCTTCGCCACGAGTTGGAAGGGTAGTTCTCACAGGCGAAGGTGAAAGGTTGACAGGAAATTGTTCCACTTCTTGTTCCTCTTCTTCCTGCTCCACATTTAGTCGTCGACTAATGGGCGGCGTGCTTTGTGCAAGGATGGGAGAGGTATGAGACAATGTAGGGCCATGAGGTGATGCAGAATTGGGAGCCTGGGAATTAGAGGAATGAATGTTTCTGGACTTGCCTGCTTTAGGGGATTGTTGGGTATAAGTGAAGGAAGAATGAGGGGATGCATGAGGAGAAAAACGAAGGGAACTTTCCCGAGGAGAATCTTGGTGGAGGTGATGCGGTAAGCATTCCGGCATGTCCATCTGTCCGAAAGGAATCCCATCTTCGGTTTCAAGATCTGTTGGTATGTCGGATACATGAGGTGTAAGCGTTTCAAGAGCACCAACGCCGACGAGGGCTGTGTTGGAGGAAAAGAATATTTCTTCTACCAATCCTGTAATGCTTGCGTCTGAATCCAGAAGCGTCTTAGGCAGGGTCTTTATGCCACTGTCGGTATCTGGTAGGTGGGTACCCTCATAAGAATCATCTTGTGTATACACATTAGGGGCAAGTTGAATCTGAAGCTTCGATTGGGGAGGTTCGTCGTTCATATGTTCACCGCGGAAAAACGGGTCCTCCTCGTCAATATCCTGTCCGGACCCACCATAGCACACTCCATCATCAGAGCCCTCCCAAAGCTCTTCTTCAGATGTTTCGCAATCAAATTCAACGACGTCGCAACGCTCATCGAACGTTACTGTCTTTCTTCGCTCTCTCTTGGCTCCACCGCTGAGACGAGGTCCATGGAGCCGCCTTGACGCAAGTGAAGACCTTCCTGGCGAAGGGCCAGCAGTAGGCACTGGAGGCTCACTATTAAAACGGGTGTTTCGAGACGAAATAGGGGTGGAGTTGGGTATAGGCGCGATTTTAGGAGAAGGAGAAGGAGAAAGAGGTTGGAGGACCTCGTTTATGCCAGTGGTCCGTTCCAATTGCTTGAAAGGGCTTTTCGTTACGGGCTCCTTCTCAAGAAGACCTCGAAACGTCGTACTTTGTTTACGATCACGTTTCAGGGAAAAGGGGCGGTCATTCTCGGTTTCTGCGTCCTCATGCATTGATGTGGGGCGTGGCCGCTTTTCTCCCGAAACTCGTCTGATGGGAAGGGCGACCGAGGTTGGACGAGATAGCATAGGTAACACAGTCAACTGTGATTTGAATGGTGACTTGGAGACCAAATTATTCTGCTGAACATGCTTAAAACTAGAAGAAGAACGCCGGGCTACCGCAACACCACGTTGGAGAACCTGTGAATCTCGCTTTGCGATTCGCAAAGGAGAAGTGATAGATCCTGAGCTTGAGGAAGAGGGCATGGAATTCATTCCTGACAATGACCAACCCAGACCTGATCCGTGGAGGATAGAGGACTTGATAGTGTCAGGGGAATTTGGAAGTAAACGGGTTTGGCGAGGTGAAGTTGTCATAGGGTGGACTGTGCCACTAACTGGCGCAAATCCACGAGGGAAAGAAGAATCGTTACTAAAGTCGTTACAAATCCGTGGTGATGAAAGTGTGATTCCTGCGGGTCCACAAGGAGCCAGGGAAAGTCAACAAACCCTTATCGTGAGAAGTTTGACTCGCAAGTCCCAATCACCGCGCCAGTCACGTGATGACAACTTGTGTCTGAACTGTGGAAATCCAACACCGAGAATCTGGTGGAGTTGTCGACGAACGACACAGAAATGCAGAAGCCTGAAGTTGAGGACTTCTCACATGTTATATTTCACCCTCGAAGTCAAGATTTTGAATATTCCACCCCGAATATCGGAACATAACGGAGTGGGGAAGAAGGTGGCAATAACACAGGCAGAGTCCCTGCTGATTGATACCGTATGTTCCGAAGGAATAATCAGACGGCTTATTGAAGCCATCAAGGCATCCTGCGCGCAATGACTGTTGTTGCAAATGTGGATTATGTTTTGTTCGATGGTGATGAAGCTTACAAAAGAGGAACTTGCAACTTGTGGAAAAGAATCAAGCGCTAACTCCGGCAACCTCCGGGCCGGCACTGTTAAACATAAATGAGGTTCTTGGCCCCAACCCTCCTCCAGCGACATTGACTGATGTCGTTTCAAAGCCTTATTTCCGCCTCAGAATGTGCCACACCCGCGAACCCGCTGTCTCAAGTCCTCAAACATGCCGAAGGGGACCGCAGTCTGCAGCAGGTTGGTCACCTATTTACCTATGGAGATATCGCCAATAACCCGTACTTTAGGATAGAGTTACGGGCCCATCATCAAGTAGAGTAAGCCAAGTTTTGTACTGACTCTGCTTCAAAGTTGACTGATGAAACCCATAGCTTCACCAATTGCCAACGACTGCCGGACCCTCCAGCATTAGTGAACAAAATCTGGCACTCGCCCGACAGTTCTTCGATGCTCAAGGTCTCGCTCCAGGACCATCCTTTGTTCCTCATCCTGTAGAACTCACCAGATTAAACCACATGCTTTCTGGTCCAGCTGATTTGAATCATGACGCTTGGATCATGGAGCAACGGAAGTATCAAGCATTCCGTCCAGAGGATATGCAACAAGGAGGCTGGGCATCAGAATTTCGAGCGTCTTTATCTGACCAAACGACAAGTCCCTCAGCGCAGCAGAATATAGTTGCAAGGCCTGATTGTGCGTTTTCTATCTTCATTTATCTATTTGCATTCTTACGCTGGACTTGTTTAGTCCAACGGGGGAGCTCTTACATGTTACCCATGAACATGCATGGAAATTCAATGCCTATGCACGGACTATCAGGCGCACCCTTCAACGGCATGAGCCCAAGTATTGTCCTAGTAAACCAGGAGAAAGGGAAAGGCAAGAGCACAGAAGCCGATTTCGAAGCCGCATTTGCCCAAGTAGCAGCCTCTCTACAACATCAGTCTTCTACGATTGAAGAAGTCAAAGACGACGTTGAGGAATTGAACGAGGTAATGGAGAAAACCAAATTGGAACAAGATGGAACCGGGGCAAATGTTGATTTCAAAAAGTACGCCCGCTTTCCTACAGATCTATCAGAATGATGGCTGAGTAATAACAAGGATGTGGGAGGAGTTGCAAGCTTCAGAGCTTCCTCCCCCTCAGGAAGATATGGCAAAGTGGGAAGCTGAATTTAACCAATTAATGAATGCACAGCGCGACGACCTTGAGTCCGACTACGGTGCATCGATGCAGGAAGCATGGAAGAGCGGTCTTGGTGACCTTTCGACGGAAACAGTCCCAGGGGAAAGGTTGCAGTTTGATGATGAGGGTGTCCCTATACTTGACCCCTATAGCTTTGGTTCGTGATTTTTCATATGCCTCTATAACCACTCGTGAAACAAAATTCACAGAAAAAAACAACAAATACATGGCTGAACCCTCGAATCGCTCGTTGTTGGATGATGCAAAAGCACTTCTGGAACAGAACGGCTCCTTGTCGGAAGCTGCCTTAATGATCGAAGCAGCTATACAAAAAGGACAGCTGGGAGAAGGTAATTATGAAGCTTGGATCCTTCTAGGGGAAACTCGCAACATGGACGAACAAGAGGAGGTGGGGATCCGGGCCCTACTAGAAGGTGTTCGAAAGGCTGAAGAGAATGGTACACCGGGTACTGGAATGATGGTTGGTGTAGTCAAATTAAACTCTTCTACGAAACATTGACGTCAGATACAGTCTCTCGCGATTTCTTTCACAAACGAGGGATATGATAGAGCATCTCACTCTATGTTGCTTCGCTGGCTGCGGGCCACCTACCCAACCGTTCCAATCCCCGACGAAACAATTAAAGCAATGAAAACAAACAGCGCCTGGGACACGCATACGCGCATCACGGACTTATTCCTTGGTCTCACTCGTGAACATCACAGCAAGGGCATCCTAGATCCTGATCTTCAAATAGGCCTCGGCGTCCTGTTCTATGCGAACAGCGATTATGATCATGCTAAGGACTGTTTCTCCACTGCCTTGGGAGTCCGTCCGAGAGTAAGCTGCAGTCTTTGGCCTCCTTCCATTCTGACTCTAGACTAGGACTACCTGCTTTGGAATCGGCTTGGATCTTCATTGTCAAATGGTAATAACCCTGAAGAGGCCCTTGGCGCTTATCGACAAGCTCTTGCTCTTCGTCCGACGTATACACGGGCCATCTACAACGTTGGTGTGGCATGTGAGTCCAGACTCTGACCAATGATTTTAAATGCTGATGTTCAGCTCAGGTTTGAATATTGGAGCCTTCAAAGAAGCCGCCGAGCATTTCCTTAGCGCTATAGACTTGCAGAGCAGCGCAAATAGTCAGCTATGGTCTACTCTTCGCCGTGCACTCCAGTCCATGGTAATATTTGTTTCCCTTGCCTACCCCTTGACTCTGTTTGACGTCCAATTCTAGGAGCGTCCTGACCTTGCAGACCAAGCACAACCCGGAAGAATAGCTGATCTGGACATTTTCCGAAAGGAAGGATTTGATTTTTAGCTTCTTTGTATCCTTAGAATGCGCTGTGTATTTATGCTGCCGACTGATGCTGTATTTGAATAACTGACCAATCTCCGAAAGCTCATTGGCTGGGCGAATTTGAAGAAAAGATTTTCCACCTTCAACCTATGACCACTGGGTAGGATCTGAAGGACCAATGAAATCAAGTGGTCGTGGTCATCAAGTGGTCCCTCCCTTCCCTTCACTTTCCGACGCAAACAATGACGAAGGCAGAATCAACCGGTGACGTCCAAATGTAAGAAATTGGTCGAGGATACCAATACTATCGTTTAACTCCCTAGTATTGATAATTTTCTCATAGGCATTCCATGACCAAGACAGCCCCACGGAGTGAACAGTTGAATAGAGTATCCTGCCAAATTACCCAGAACAAGGTATTCTCTTGCCATGACTAACTATTCACTTAACAATATGGCACCCTAGATTCATGGAGGTGCTCAAGCAATGCGTGAGTCACAGTAGAACATCAAACGTCAGTACTGTTGATCAACTAGTCAAGTCTATGCGGTTGGTTTGACTGAGAATGACATGGATAAGCCCCAAGTGTGTGATCATGTTGATGACTACATAGCTCAGCTTACGGGTTCAACTGTCGCTGCTTAGATTGGTATTTCCCCTGTTTGGTGGGAAGGTATAAACTGGTATTGTATATGATGGATCATGCAGCACACTGATGAGAAACCCGATAGGTAATCCATGCAACTCTCATTTGGTGTGTACCAGTTGATTCCAATGAAATGACACTACACATCTCATCCTTGCCTGCTTAGCTTGAACTGGCGAAGCATGTGAAGGATGGATGTAAAGAAGAGGACCTTGTCGGCCTGATCTTCAATACAATTGGTGTCAGCGATGCGATCACCATGGGCACTGACGGTAAGTCCCAAGTCGCTGAATTTTGAAAACACCTGAAACGATATTTTTAAGGAATGAGATATTCGTAAGTGCATTTCAATCCCGGCCGTTTTCAGAATCCTATCCACCTCTAGTCTTCCGAGTCGTGATCTCATTGCCGACTCTATTGAGTCCGTTGTGATGGTACGAAATCCCACAAGTATGAAGTCCATGTTCATCTCACAATCTGAACTTCAAGGCCCAACATTACGATGGAAATATCTCGATCCCAGGATGTGACAAGAACATGCCAGGTTGTTTTATGGCCGCTGCACGCCACAACCGTCCCACTATCATTGTGTATGGGGGTACCATTCAGGCTGGGACTCGTCATGTCGGTTCGTATCTGCCCTCGGAGGCTCATTAACCACGGATCAAACTTTCATACTAGATTGTCCTGGAATGAATAAAGTTATGGGGGGGACCGTCAACATCTCGGATGCCTTTGAGTCATATGGTGTGTATCAAACAGTAAAAACAGTAAAGAAATTACCAAGATTGTTCAGGCGCCTTCGCTGTTGGTAAAATTAATGATGAACAAAGGTTTGATGTTGTGAGACATGCATGTCCAGGACCTGGTGCTTGTGGAGGAATGTACACTGCAAATACTATGAGCTCAGCCTTGGAGGTGATTTTGAAGCATAATCTACCCTGTTTCCTGGTTGATGTAGTGCACAGGTCCTTGGAATGTCACTACCCTATTCTTCGAGCACCCCTGCTCTCTACCCTGGTGAGCTCAAGTGCACTCAGAGATCGGAGCATGCCACTCACCGTGTATCAGAGAAGACACACGAGTGTTTCAGAGCTGCCAAATATCTAAAGCGGCTCCTTGAATTAGATATCAAACCAAGGTTAATGGCTTTTCTTACTATTGCCACTGTTGTTTTTCTAAATGTACAACAGGGATATCTTAACTCGCAGTTCTTTCTTGAATGCCATTGTGATCATTATAATCCTCGGAGGTTCCACCAATGCTGTACCGCCCTAATTTTTCTTTCATACAGACCTCCACTCAAGCTCTTCATCCTCTAGGTCCTTCACCTGCTCGCAATGGCTCGTGCTGCCGATGTTGAACTCAACATTGATGATTTCCAGACGATTGCTGATAAAACGCCTTTCCTCGCAGATCTCATGTACACATTTCTGTCTCTCTTCGCTTGGATCCAACTGATAGAGTGACAGGCCTTCTGGAAAATACTATATGGAAGATATACATCGTATCGGCGGCATCCCAGCAATTATCAAATATCTCCTCAAGACCACGGACTTGATAGATGGATCGCAGTTGACAGTGACAGGAAAGACACTTGGAGAGAATGTGGCCGACGTTCCTGATCTAGATTTCGAAAAACAAGATGTCTTGAGGAGATTGGATAACCCCATCAAGCCGACAGGTCATCTCACAATTCTACGAGGTAACTTGGCTCCAGGAACTGCTGTTGCCAAATTGACTGGCAAAGAAGGCTTGAGTTTCGAGGTGACCCAGATTATATTCGGTGGGTCTATACCTGTGCTGAAATTTCCTTCTAGGGTATTGCAAGATGTTTCAACAGGCTCGACGAATTCTATCCTGCCCTAGAAGCAGGCGAGATCAAACCCGGAATGGTCCTTATTTTCAGGTATCAAGGACCCAAAGGTGCCCCAGGAATGCCAGAAATGCTCGGTAAACTTGAAAAAACATCTATGTCAGTGCCTGTAATTTACCGAGTTTTCCAGGTCCCACAGGTGCTCTCGCTGGCGCTGGCCTCTTGGGTAAAACTGCCCTGATTACAGATGGCCGCTTTTCTGGTGCCAGTCGTGGCTTTATCATCGGACACGTTGTTCCTGAAGCCCGCGTCGGCGGTCCAATTGCTCTCGTGCAGGATGGCGATAAGATTGTCATTGACTCTGAAAAGAGGCTGATCAATTGGGTAGTGGATGAGGAAGAACAGAAGAGACGCAAGGTACTTTGGGATGCTTCTGATAACGACAAGCTGAGCGTCAGACGCGGTATTTTACTGAGATATGCTCGAGATGTTGCTGTGAGCCCCCCTCCCCCCCATTTTCCCGAGCCTATCTTCTCATTGATGTCAACTATAGCCTGCCAACGAAGGGGCGTATTGCGACTAGGGTTGGAGTATTAGAATATTACGAGAGAGAAATTCAAGTCAGTAGTTCTATTTCACATCGTTATCCTTTACATTGTTAGTTCTGTACAAAATGAAGACAATGGCTCCAGGAGATGAAAAGGGCGTTAGCTAACCACCGGGTTCTCTGATCTATGGATCATGTCCTTCACATCCATCCCTAGGTCGTTGCCGAGCTGTCGATAGGTATCTTCTCTTCCCCACCAGTGGCGGATTCTGGACTACTTTCGTCCATACCGGCATGGGCAGAAGAACCGATATCCATGCCTCCAGTCGCTGTATCGTTGATAGGCCTGCTCGTATGCATGACAACAGGGGAATGTGGGTTTGGATTCTATTTGTTTCTGCGAAAGCATAACCTGGTTGCCGCTGACCGAGAAACACTGCTTTTATCGTGCGTTCGAGTTTTTTTGGATTAGATCGAGAATCCAATTATTTAAGATGAAAGAAATATGCTGCTGCAGACGCTGAAAATTTTGAAATAGTGGTTTCACTCAGATAAATCTCCACCCGCGGCGGTTGATAGTCAACAGCTTCATCAATCCATTAAGTGTACCCGGAGGTGACAAACATTGTAGAATGTACGTGTCCAAGGTGAGGCTCACAAATGCGTCTGTGTGTTGGAAGTAACCGAATTGAAGGACTGTAGAGGAACAGACGGCGGGATGGTGGCAATATATTTCTTGTTATCCATCAAGTGTAGACCATCTTTCATATGTGCGATGTAACAAGATTTACTGCCTCGTCCGTAGTACCAGCAACTTGTATTTCGTGCACACTCTCCAACCCTACCTCATGTAATATTAACCCGATTCCATGACCTTTGACCTTTTCCAGCTCCTCGTCAGTCTTCACCAATAACATTCCAGCGAACCCCAATGCATTGATACTAATTACATCTTCTGATTCTGGGATTACGAAGTTCTCGCATCGACGCGGAATGAGATGCATGTGTTCCAGCGTGATGATGACGTTGTATGATGGCTTTCCTGCAGGGTAGTCGGGTGCATGTCGAATTGTTGACACTACCAGGTCCAGTAAGGATAGAAAAGCGTCAGTTAGCACACGCTCGATGTTGTTGCCCTTCTGGTATTGCAGGTCTGGTGGAAGACGGATGATGTGGTTCGCATAAGGAAGCCTGGATATCGTGAAAGGCCTGGCTAAATTTGAAATTAGACATCGGACTAAAGTACGGGATGTTCATACTAACTTGGAGTCTCCAGGTTTATGGATCTTGCAAGCCTTTCAATGGGTGGACCAGCTTCTATCACCCCGATCGGAATAAACTGGATATGTTTATGGGGTTGGCTGGCACCACTGAAGTTGCCACCTGAGATAGAATGGAGTTGGTGCCAAAGATACAATGAAAGAGTACGTGCAGTTATAGAAGGCAAAACTTTTTCTTCCAACTTCTCGTGCTGAGATGAGAAGTTTGTATATCAGAACCAAGTCCGAAGGCAGCAAGGGCGATGATTGTGAATCGTATTCTAGAGGACATCTTGAGTACGTTTGCAATAGCCAATTTGTATAATACTAACAGACCCTTCGAAACCAGGAGAAAGTGGTTTGGAACGACAGAAAACTTATTCAACTACATGCTGTGATCAACATTCGGAAATTCAAAGAAACAAACGAGGGCGTACAAGAACCACATATTCTTCTCCATATCGGTCATCCTTCAATTCTCCAATATACAAGTTTTCATTGTATGGAGGGTCAAAGGGGTCAGATAGCTTTTCCTCAGGGGCCTGACTTGGAAGGGGCTTCGGTTTATTTTTCAAAGCTGGGCAGACACTTATTTGAAACTGCAAAGGAGATTCTTTGAAAGGATGTCATAGCGTACTGTTCCCAGATGGCTACTTACTTCAATATCAGTATCTGGTTCACGATGACGAACCACTGTCGAGGGGAAAAAGTAGAGATCGCCGCTCTCTTTGGCCTTCCGATATTGATTTGGGATCTTGGTGATGATATCATCAACAGACATGATCATACACCCCGTGTTGAGTGGTAATATTAATGTTGTCGAAAAAGAGCCAGAATTCTAAACGCCGGTTCGATTTCCGATCAATTTCCGATCACTAGCGGATGTAAGATATAGGTTTGTTTCTCATTTATGTTTTCAAGCTTCCCAGAGCTCGATTTCCCAGAGACGCACAGACAACAGGACAAAAGACAGCAAATTTACTAATAACCTATCAAGAATGTGTTGCTAATCAACAACCATATTCACAAAGTCGCTACGAAAATCGAATGGCCAATCCAAAAAAAGTATGGAGACAAAAAAAAGAACACACGCTATTCCTCCCTCTCCTACGTCGGAACTATAGGCGTGCCCGAGAACCGACACCCTTAATAGACGAAAAGTAGTAAGGCAGGAACCGACGGTTACGCATCCTTCATGCCTGCCCCACCTTCCCTCTATTCACTTTCGTGTCTACCATCACTTCACCCACAGCTACCGCGCGCACATAACATCCCAGTGCTATTATTGACCACAGAGCGCAATTTGTCCCCTAAAGGAGGCCACGTTAGCAAGAGGCTTATATTTTCGGTTACCACGGCTACTGACCTGATAATATAGAATATTGATGAACATCTGGAAAAATAGAATCACAATCCTGACGACCAAATTCCGGTAGATCGGCAACTTTTTCATCAAGGGCAACGGCCATTCTAACGCCAGAATGAAGAAACCCAGTGTCATGGCGACAATTTGGAGAAGCGGAACCTTGACAATGACCGCAACAAAAGGTGTCGCACCAACTGAAGGTCTGGTTTTGACGAACACAGTGAAGAAGAAATGATTCCTTAATGTTTGGAATCAGGGATGGAGGAAGTGACGCACTGGATACCTCCTGGATCACGCAAAGTGCCGCCGATGAAGTCCCAGAAGAATTTGCGGTAGATGAGGCCCCAGAATCCAGCCCAGATGCCGTCTGAGATTTATGCGGAGGAAATGGTCCATGAGATGCAGTCGAATCTGGCAGGCATGGGACTCACAAACGGTCGCCGTAATAGCGACGAAACGAGCGTATTCATGCCAAATCAAATTACCCATCGCAGAATTGGTGTTTTATATGTAAAAGAATATGTTTCTTGCACGCAGTAGAAGGGAGAGCACGGCTCGACAGAAATGGTTACAAAGGGACTCGCTTTGGACAGACGCAGGAGTAGGAGAATGTATAGCGGGAGAAAAAAAAGAACGAAAGCACAGCGTCAAGCTGGCTGAAGGAAAGAGTTGTGAAAGAGAAGAAAAAGAAGCTCTGTAGGGAACGAGGAAAGTCTTGAGAATTACACTCATGGATAGATGTCGGAGTTTGAACTATTTATTACGTAAGTAATCGTCCTGCGTTACCATCACATCACAATCTCTCAAACTAGGGAGTCATCGACTCAGATCTATAGGCATTCGCTGTTCCCTTGGATGCTTTACCGCTAATATCAGAGCGCGCTTACTCAACATCAGGGATGCAAATGACAATTTAACAATACCCAGCATAGAACATTGCATAGTCCAGGAACACAGGAACACGCTGCCCTCGAGACATTAATAACTAACAAGGGATCGGCCTATGTTTATCTCTGTTAGTTTGGACATATTTGGAAGAGTCATTTCGAATGACCAAACCATGCACTTAAGCATATCATATACTAAGAATGAACAACAAAGTAAGAACGAAGAGTGTCTACTACAATGAACTGATGCTAAAATTTAAGTGTTGGAGGTCGTTTTGGACGCGATGGTCGTGGTGATTGAGATGACGATAACACATTATCCTGTGCGATTGTTGACAATCGAGTACCCATTACCAAGCTGTTGATTATGGACTTACTGTTGCAACAGTGTCTGTAGTTGATCCAAGTGACATGGGATTACGAGGCATCTTCAGGCGGGGGACCGGAGGTATCAGGGGATCCAGCGCCCATGAAGCAGTCTGGCTTCGCGCTTCGGACACAGACATCCCATCATCTGGAAAATCTGAATTATTGTAGTAGCTTGGCGCGATCGAGAGGCTTGAAGTCCGCTTGTAGTTGAATTGTGCCTTCCGTGGGGGTGACGGTGGTGCTGGTAGAGGGAAGGGAAAAGCTGAACCCTCTCCACTGGGATCAAAGATGGAAGGACGGGCCGATTCCAATTCCTCGATGCTTTGCATTGGTAAGATCGGAGTAAGAGATGAAGTATTCAGCTCGACTACTTTTTTCCGGTGACGCTGCCTTAAGAACAAGAACAGACCCGTAATTATCAACAGTGCAGCTGCTACGCTCGCGACAGCCACGCCGGCAATGATGCTAACAGCGTTCATTGATCAGAAATAACTTCGATCCAACGATAGACTCACCCTGATGATATTGCAGGACGGTCTGGCATGCTATTTCTTGCTGCAGGCATTTGAGTTTCTGAGAAGACTGCAAAGGAGTCGAGATCCACGAAAGGTCTTGAGGCGGAACCTGGTGTCTTCATGATTGTCATTGTATGCTCCCCGTTCCCAAGTCCATCTGCCCACCACTGCAAGATAATCAATCGTCACGTTTCCTGTGCAAGCAGTGATGATAACACACCATAAGCACCTGCAAGCGGAATCAATGATCACATATGAAACTCATTGTCAACTCATTGTCACGGGTATACTTGGATATACCTACCTGTGTTTGAACACTGCTCACATGACTCGAAGAGCCACTCGGCATTGTGACAGTCTCATTATCGATACTAACGGAGATATCAGCATGGTCGGGTGAAACTGTACCATAGTATGCAATGGCATTTCCCGTAAACCGGAGTGAAGCACTGGCATCTGGTTCCTGAGAGAAACTTCACAATGTCAATGAGGATGACAGAATCCAGGTAAAGAACGTACTGCAGAGTGCCACCCTGGAACTCCGGCCGGGAATTTACGTTCCAAGCACTTTGCGGAAGGTATTGAATACGTGAGTCGGTGTCGTCGATTCTTGTCACATTGAAATTCCTGTCATGCTTGTGTAAAGAGCTATTGCCTGCAAGAAGTTGGACGTACCCTGTTGAACCTATCTGCGGCTCAAATGTGATTGTATCGATGTCGATCGGTTCTCCTCCCGTGTTTGTAAGGACCACGGTATGCTGTTCATTTGACAGGCCAGTACCAGAAGCGAGGGTAACATTGACAGGAGAGGATTCAGGAGTAAAATTGCCATCGAAAAGCTGTTGTCCATCTAACATAACAGAAAAAGCTCCATATCCAGGTCGGCGCCCACCAGTGACTACAAAGCCAGTACCTTAACCATCTTGAGAACGGCGAAAGGTGTATTACGGCAGGACGAAATTATACCACGAAAGTGCAATGTAGCTGTTGCTCCCTGCATCGAAGTCGCATGATATGAACCTCCCGAGTATGACTACAAATATGTTGAGCTGACCAGACGACACGAAGAACACCAGAGACACAACACCAGAGACACACCATTGCGAGCGTATCGTTAAGTTCTGCATCCCTCCATGCACCGTCTGGTGCATATTGAATCAAGGGAGAAGAGTCTTCCACTGAAAACACGTTCAAGTCTGAACATAATTGGGATTACGGTAAGCTCACCTAAGACGGACCGCAAGGACATCTGAATCGAAAAATTGAACGAAGAAAAATTCGGGGGAAAAAAGAACAGATGAAAGGCAAATGAACGAAGGACAGCCTCAAGCTGTTGTGAGTAGCCAGCTCTCGAGAAAGAAAGAGAAAAGGAAGCAACTACAGATAGCGGTAGTCAGCCTGTGACTCCGAAGGACTGATACTGATAGGATAGCAATTGCCATGCGCAAACGAGCTATTTACGATAACAATCACCGGCTATTGAATAATTTTTGAATGTCTGACGTCTGTATTCCATCAACTGTCCTAACACACGTCATCAACAACTTAGGTTTCATCGTCAACATACTGAGGTATCATCCACACGAGCCAACTCCTCCTAGTCATTGACACCTTCAAGACACACCAGCTGGCCGCGTCATACATTCCTGCCCGAGTTGCAATGCAATGCTTTAAGGCTGATGGGATGTCAATGGTCAGGGCTTCACATTCTGCCGAGTACTGAAAATTCAATGCCTGCAGCATTCCTACTTTTTGAAAGATTACTTGATAAGAAGCAAAGTATGATTCCTGAAATAAGCGAACTTTAGTATGACACGGCAGGCACGAGGCTGTGTATTTACAGCAATATACAAGGAAAGAAATTTTGGTTGATACAGTTTCTCAAATAAATTTATAATTTTACATATTTTCCCTAAGTTGATATGTCTTTCTCTGAAATATGCCAGATGCATCAACTAGTATTGATCTAGCTATCAGTTAAATCCAAAGGTCTTCTTCTTGCATCAAATTCTAATGACTTGACTAGCACTTGAGATAACAACTCGACTCATTTTACTGAATTTGATACCATCTCGCCATGGTGAATCAAATTCATCCAAATCCCATGCTGAATAAGATTCTGAGATTCTGATAATGCCAGGGGAATTTCCAATCAAATGATCTTTCAATATCAGATCGATAAGTGTTTGTTAAGTCCAGGTGGTTTATATCGCGCGAATAGTGAATTGCTGTCGACGGTTTTCATGGAACAAAGAAATGCATTTTTGCCTCAAAAACATCTAGTCCTAGTTTGAATTGTAGAAAGATTCTAGGCCATGGCTCTGCACTTTGTGACACGATATATCTGGACAATGAATTCTAACAGCATGGGCTGTGCCGTTGGGCGAGATGATGGACAGGATGATCCTTACTAAGGTCAAGAAGGATGTCGTGAGGGTCGATTAGGCATCAGGCTTGGTTAGACTCAGCAATAAGCGTGTTTGGCCTCCTGCTTTTCGCTCTCTGTCATGACATCAAAGCACAAGTCGAAAACTGAGTCAAAGCCTCAGGGCAAGGATCTTGTCAAGGCCGGGCCGCGCGCTGTCTTCATCGATTCCGACAAGGCTCGGAAATTACGAGAGGACAAGCCCACCACGTCGCGTGCCCTTGTCTTGCGCAATGCCAAACTGGCACTACAAGGGAATGTAGATCCTGCCTCCAAGCAAAGAATAAGTGGAAGAGAAAAGCTTGACTTACTCGCTGGTGGGTTTACCCTTAGCTCATTAGAACTTTCTTCACAGCATGACCTATATAGAGGACATCGTTGAACAGGCAACCAAAGCCGTTGCCGCGCCTTTCGACATTCTTAAGTGTCTCCGCATAGCTGAATCGCAGTACGATGGTGTGCAAAATACCAATAATATTTCCATTCCGTGTGTCTGAACTCCAGCTTCAGCCTCTTTGGGAGAGATAGCTTATCTGCGCGATCCTCATATGTTCTCTATCATCATTGATGCTGAGATCAATGCGCAAACGAGGTATGATCCCAAGAAGCCTGATCCTCTGAAGAACCCGAGCTATGTTGCTAGAATGGTCGGGACAAAGTATGTCCCCCCACTATCAGCTTTTTCATTGTCAGACAACTAAACACTTACCAGAATTCACAACCAACATATGCTGGCTTCTGCTTGGAAGATCATTGGGAATATTTTACGTGAATTGATCGATCGAGGAATGTCGAACAAGAACGTCAAGGCGCTGCTGAAAAACGACAACAGGATACGCAGTCTCTATTTTGCACTATTCCGTATGGCCGAAGTCATGGTCGATATCAATCAGCAGAGGTTTTCTAGCCTAGCGTTGAACTCAGGTAAGAGAGGGAAAGGAGGCGATCAATCCACGGTGCTGATGGATTGTAGCCCATTATGCAAGATACTTCAAACAGCAACAGAGCGACGATCCGGTAGATGAACCTGTCATCATCTTTGATCATAGCGAGCTCCGAGAGGCCGGTTTATCATTTATTGATTCTATTATTATTGAGCTTTGTTTCCCTCAAGCCCCATATCCGAAGTTTGTACTTTACCAGATTCTTCACGACGCAGCCGAAGAATCGCCAAGGGAAACAAAGCGATTCTCACAGCTCATGTGGGATGCTGTCGGTGATTTGTCCGTAAGTTGCGAAGGAGCCTTGCAGAATCAAGCAAGATCTGACGCTGGTGAAGGAATGCGTTGAGATGCAGCAGCTTCTCGAGGCGCCTCTACTCATTCCCGAGGCAAACGAATGGAAAGAAGAAATGTGGCAAATGCCTCAGGAATTTGATACATGGAGAGATGCCCAAATGATGTCGCTCAAAGCATCAGAGGAGATTGCAAACATTCAAGATGTAGTCTTCCCTCTCACCAAGACCTTCAGGAAGGCGGTTTTGGATAGCTTGTGGATAAGGATTGACCAGGTTAGAAATTGTCGCTATACAAATATTTGTGTCCTAACCTACATTTCCTCATTCCTCAGAATTATTTCAGACTGACTGGGAAAGGCATTGATGAGCTCTGGAAGCTCAAAGGAGAGCGAGACTTTGAACCTCGGTGGACGAGTTTCTACATGTGTATACCCAAAAAGAAAATGTCTGGGTCTGACAACGAAGACGGCCGTGGAGGCAGGAAGAAAACCAAAGAACCGCTTGCTATTGCGGATTGGCCTGCCAATGGTCCCGATTACGAGGACATGCCAGAGCTCCAAACCGTCTCGAACTCATCTGATAACTACAGCTCTGATGACGAAGCCGCTTCTGAAGCCAGTTTTGTTGACAGTGAAAGCGAAGACGATGACGGTTTCGATACGGAAGAAGAGGGGGTGATCAAACGTCTTGTCAGAGAGGCAGTGGATTGTGCGATCGAGGGAGATTTGTTCAATAAAGGAGATCCTCGATCAGGACCTGTCAAGGTGGATGATGAGCGACTGAACAATCCATTCCTCAACTTGTTGACTTCTCTACGGGGTTCGTCTATTTCATGCTAGTTTCTTTAGCTCTGAGTATCTCTCTACATTAGGGCGTCTTTTCAGGAGAGACCCTAAATTGCATGCGCCATCGAAACTCCCAACGCATGCAAGGCCAACGTATCGGAAGAAAGGTGCTATCAGACCTCATTGATGTGCGACCCTCTCTGATTCCTTCCTCAGCTGCTCCGCTCACCGAAGAAGCAACGATAGAGGAGGCGACGGACGAAGAAGAATCAACTGTACCCTCCAAGAAGAAAAAGAAAAAGCCCAAGAAGAAGAAAAGGCTAGCCAGCATCACATCTGCAGATCAAGTTTCCTTATCATCGGCACCTGCACCTGCGTTTCCCGTTCCGCCCGAGATTAAATCACCCCCAGTTACTTCCACTATAGGAAAAGCTGAGAAGACCCCAGCTTCTCTTGTTTCAAACGCCAGACCGGCGACAAAAGCGATTTCTGCAGCTGCATTGCCAACCTTTGAGACTGCAACAACTAAAGTCGAATCTGCGCGAGCATATCTATCATCCCTTGAACCACAAAAAGCTAAGTCGAAAACTAGAAGTGACCAAGCTTCTATCTTTTCAAAGGATGACGAGTCCAAAGCAGCGAGCGGTGGTATTGGCAGTAGCATCATGTCTAAGCTGGGCTTTGGCAAAAAGAAACCCATAATGGAACCGAAAGAACAAAGAATGGCACAGAAGAGTTGGTTCTCAAGGTTGTCAACCAGGGCGACTGCTAGCATGCATCACCTTTTGAATACCTCCAGTGATGTAAAGCAAGGGAAGGGTGGTATGAAATGGGATGACTTTGTTAAGGTGCGTATAATTGTTTCTACTAGAAGTAAAATTCTTATTATCTTAAAATCCTCATATCCGAAGCTTATGGCGGAGATGGGCTTTCAATGTGACCCGAGCACAGCGGGCTCGAGCGTACGGTTCACTCCTCCAGGCACCGATGATCATGTATGTTCGCACTTCCACCTGGGTAAAAACATCGTACTTACAGTAAACTCATGTCCACCAGCCCATCTCAATTCATAAACGTAGGTTTCCGTTTCCTTTTGCCCGTTATTGATTGTAGCCTATTCACCGGTGTCTACCTTTACAGCACATCCGAAGGCTTATCTTACGCCATGGCATTTAAAATGTATTTCCAAACGCCTCAAGGACCGCTATGGGTGGGACGAGGACATTTTTATGAGTCAGGCGGTCTCGGTCTCGTCTTCAGACTCGGAGAAGGATTGATGAACGCTTTGAAAACATGTATCAGTGGCTGTGTTTTTTGATTCTGCTTTGTTTCGTGAAATCTCAGACCGATTCAAGGGGTCCCACTCCATGACGGTTGGTGGACAAAGTAACACTCAGGACGATGGTCGATCACAAGTAGGCCCACTCATCCAGTGTAGAGACTCATGAGACATGGATCTGTGTTAGTCATGTTCTCTGAAATACACTTAGTCACTGAGTTAGATACACTTAGTCAATGAACTCAGTGCTTTACAACAAGACTTTTTATCTTCCACATCTGGTCCAATTTCTCAACCTATTTTTATACATGAGAAAGTTGCTCTGTTCATGGAAGATATGCAGCTTACCAAAGGGATAAAACCATCCTCACGAATGATATCGCCTACCGCACGCTCCAAGACATCCAAAGGCAAATCATAAAGAGACGTTGATTCTTTGAGAGCAGCAATAAGAGGGTACATTGCTGTTTCCTGCTCTGATGCTGGACTAGTCGCTTTCTCAGCATCTACATTATCGTGTCGCACAGAAGCTTGAGAGGAGCTCGGAGCCGTGTATGTTTGACTGGACATATACGACGGTTGTGTGAGTTGCGGGGCAGAAGCTGATGGGGTCAGGGTTTGACTGGCATTGTCAGAAGTGCTGAGATCGGGTGAAGAGGATGTTTTGTTTAAGGATTGTGATGGAAGAGGTGGTGGGAGCATCGATAAGAGCTGAGGAGTGCTCGCCATAGGTTTCCTACTGCTATTGTCCAGATTTTGGAGATAATTTAGAAAAGCATCTTGAGTGACGACAGAAGTTTGAGGTTGGCTGGAATGACCGAGCTGATCTTGGAGTTCTTGTAGCGGAGCACGCAAGATATTATTATTATTCTGGACCGTTGAGGGAACCCCGGAGGACGTCCCAAGATTGAGACCACTGATGACTTGCTGTTGTTGATTCACTACAGCTGGCACGGTTGGTGCAAGACTCATTTTACATGGACAAACACCTTGAATTGAGATGATAAAGCTGTTTGTGTCCAACTCCGACGCGAAGGAGATCTGAAAGCGTCGAAAAATCTACCATGAAGGGAAGCCGCAAGAGAGTTAGCACCGAGTTAAGACAGATTGCAAAGTGCGTGAATATACGGTAGTGTTTGTCGCATCAAGGGGATGGAGATATCGAACCCCGACTGTCGTATCCCTATATACCGCTTTCAAGGGAACAATCATAGAAGCACCAATTCTTGGTTGTATAGTCGAGAAAGACAGTAAGTCCACGTCTTCCTATCAAATTTCCAGCAATTCAGCGGAGAGAACAGGTGAAGCAAGACGTTATATTATATGACTTGCAAGAACGATTTCAGAGTTGCCATTCATCGTGATAACGCCTCCATTTTGAATTGTCCAGATGACCTTCATACGAACACTGCGCAGTTCTGATTTTTCAGTTTTAGTCACGTCGAGGACGAGTCGAAGCACTGGATTTGTGAAGTGTTGCCAGTCATTTGTCGTAGCGCTCCCAGTGGAGTAAGACCTCGAGTATTTGAGTAAGGAATAGGTCGTAGTCGCGGTAGTCGTATATGCCATAGACTGTTGACGTATGTTTATATTTATCAACAACCTTTGTCA
>Ga0157366_1000318_pt1 | contig 22856 bp, 38 predicted proteins | sample AttbisABBM1_FD_113149 | JGI IMG/M metagenome (GOLD analysis project Ga0157366, IMG submission 113149) | Fungus gardens microbial communities from leaf cutter ant in Botucatu, State of São Paulo, Brazil - Atta bisphaerica ABBM1 | ecosystem: Host-associated > Fungi > Mycelium > Unclassified ...
TGATAAAATGGTCTTAGCCACACTTTTTCAACAGCTTGTACACAGCAGACTAGAAAAAGCAAATAATCTCAGGGCCTCCTCATAGATCGGAAATCACTGAGTTTCTGGTCTGCCGAGTGTTTACTCCATACTCTGTCTCCAACTCCAAGAAAGAGTGTCATAGAACGTGTCATAGAATGTTCCTACATTCAATCTGACTGTACCTCTACTAACCAAAACGTAGCCGTACAACCAAGAACAAAGATCAGTCTATTACAACACGAGAATTCACAACTGGGCCTTCATATTCTGATTGGCGACATGGAGGATATACAAATCTTCCGCAGCCTTAGCTATCTCCTTCACAAACTCCGCATTCAGCATTTCTTTCCTCGATGTAATGCTGAATTGTAGGTAGTCTGCAAAGACATCATGTGAGTTACAACTTGCACTATAGACCATAGGGAACTAACCATCGAAGCCAGTCATGTAGGCGACGCCAAATCCGTCTGGGACGACCTGAAGAACAGGAATGGTCAGCAAAACCTGCCTGAAGAAACAAGTAACAGTTCCAAACCTCTCCCCAGCCATAAACAAGGAAATGCTTGGAGAAGATAGCCGAAGTACTCAGGACCCAGTAACTCGATCTCTGGTATACAGGATCATCGAAAAGTTCAGGGACCTCTTCCCCAGGCTGCAAAAGCTTCTTCAATCCTGCATACTCATATATAAATGAATTCACTAGCGTCGCATAGACGCTCACCAAACATATGACGATCAACACCTTGCGCATTACCAGCAGCCTTCGCAAGAGCAACATGCTTCTTCGCCGCAAGATCAAACAATCTCTTCCTTTCTCTATCACTGGCAGTTTTATCATCCATACTCCTCGCCCACTCATCAGCTTCACTTGACACGACACGAATCGCCTCTGTCCTGCCTTTATAAAACTTCCTCGTCGTAGCAGCTTCGTAGGTACCGCCATACCTCTCCCTCCCGCCCAATAATCTCCCATACGCGAGCTGTACGATTAACTGAGACCATGAATCTGGTGATACACCAAATTTCTTGATAGCAGTTTTACCGTAGGATGTTCTATAGAAGTTCAATATTTGGTTTTCAATGAGTTCGCGAGCGGCATTGTCAGCTTGGAAAATGGCTTTCGTTGAGGCTGCAGAAATTTTGAAATCGAGAGATTCAGGAATGAGACCTTCAATGGTGTTCGCACCACGGTCAAATTCGGGATCATACAGGAGATCAAGGACGTCATCGCATAAGCGGACAGTGGGTGTACCGTCCATTACGGAATGCTCGCCAACAAAACCAGCCTCTGCATTGTCGAAGACGACAAAATTGCAGGGTTTGTCTGACCAACGGTTACGCAGGCCTCGAGGAGAGCCGCTGGCAAGGTCACCGTGCCAAAGAGCTCGGGAAAAATGAACAGCTTCGAAAGGTCTTGATTCATCTAAAGAGATGATGAATGCAGATGATTGTATTTCATGGAGGATTTGACTGTTTTTGGGTGTAGATGCGAGTTCATTATAGTCCTGATAAAAAGTCAATTCCATAACTAGGGTAAAATTGGGTGTGTCCACCTTGGCCCATATATCGCGATTCGATGCTGTCAAAATACCGACACCAGGGTATTCCTCTGTCGTGTTGTCGTAAATATACTGGAATTGCCTGTACAAACATTTTCAGCAATTCTGAGTAAGAAAAAACGAGAGGCCGACCTCTCCAATTCATCAATACCGAGAATGCGTCCACTATATGCTGCATTGATCTTCCAGAACCTGTTCTTGCGGATAACGACGATATGTCCAGTATTTCCGGTTTCACCCTCCTTAGAGTATGAAATGCTCCAGTCCAAACCTTCAGGCCCAGGGATACGGCAACAATCAAACATCCATCTGGTCGTTGGAAAGTTGGGTACTACTAACATTCGATCTGTCATGGGAAGTTTACCTATACGTGTCCATGCACAGAGGGCCCTCCTTGGTTGCATCAGGTTTGATCAAACCCTGTTTGAGCTTTTGACGAAAAATCATTACACCACGAGCAATGGTCGCCGCTCGGCCAGCAGGTGTCTGTGGTAGGTGTGAAGGCTGTGCATCAAATCCATCTACATATCTCATCAGATGTCACCTCGGAAGCCGTAAACTGGGGCTCACAATAATATGATACATTGATAATGACCTGATCGAATGCATTCGGTGGTAGCGTGTCAGGTCATCGCGTAAGTAGGCGGTGTGTATCGTACCGAGTCACGATAGCCAAGGTACCCCACGTCATCCCACCATTGTTCGAGCCAGTGATGAGTCTTCTCATTGTGCTCCAACAACCTCTCCTGAAGCTCAATGCCTTTCCCAGAGCCAAATTCGTCGATCTTCTTCTCAACGGCATCAAGCTCGGCACTCGACCACGCAATTGGTTTCAGAGTCTCTTTAAGTCGTCCAAGAGTATCAGCCAAATTTGGAACCGGTAACTTTGGGAGTTTGGATTGCCCGGCGAAGGTAGCGATGGAAGGAAGATCCGGAGCAGCTGCTTTCCAATTTCGAGGGCGTTGGACAAACCGAACTGTGGAGGTGGACATTGCGCACCAGAGGCGAGGAAGAGGAAGAGTTTGAGACAGAAAAGTGCAGCTCCGGGAACAACGCACCAGCATCATTCAGAGCAGGTTATTTAGCTATTTAGCTGCAATTCAAAGTTGTCGGTTGTGACACGGGAATTTCCGACATCGTGCACGTGATTTCTGCTGGCTCATTATTCTCAGAATAAAACCTACAGGACTTGATGGCGGAAAAGGATAATGAAGCGGAGAAGACACCACCACTTCCACCAGGAATGGTGTTAGGACCTGATGGAAAACCCTGCAAAATCTGCACGGCATTTCGCAACTGGAAGCCTCAGACGTCGGGTGGAACAGCAGCGACTGTGACCACGAACTCGACTACATCTGCCAAAGTCCAGGCGAATGCACCTCTCCTCCGACGAGATGAACCCCTGCCTGAGTGTCCTCCAGATGTTGAGCAACTTGGACGCGCAACTTGGACATTCCTGCACACGACTGCTGCTTACTACCCGGACAAACCCACGCCCAAGCAGCGCGCAAACATGCTTTCGCTTCTCCGCACATTACCCATCCTATACCCCTGCACGTGGTGTGCACAGGACTTTGGGCAGGATGTCGAAAAGCACCCTCCTGATGTTAGCAGTCGGACAGCATTGAGCCGTTGGCTGTGTGAGAGACACAACGAGGTCAATGAAAAACTTGGGAAGGAGCAGTTCAATTGTAGCAAGGTGGACGAAAGGTGGAAGGACGGACCTGCCGACGGTAGCTGTGATTAATTCAAGTTATTAAGAAATCAAATCAGTTTACTGAAAATAAAAATAGTAATATGCAAACAGTGACTGTGGCACATTGGGCATAACACAGCACAATATTCACAGCACAATATTAGGCCTCTCACATGCCACGACTATCTGTCATCCTCATCACATCCGCCTCAATTCAGAGGCAATGATTCCGGCTGGTTCATGGACCCAGTTCCTCTGGAAGCGTCCAATCCATCGACTCCTAGCTATCTGCGGAGTCTTCGCTGTCATCTCATTCTTTTATTTCCCTTTTGGTTCGTCTCGACAGATGCCATACCACCTTGGATACGATTTTCAGTCCGGGAGTCGTCCACAACAATACCCGTCTCTCCGACCATATCCACCACCGTTGAGGCCCGATCCTAATAGTCTGATCATGTCGAACCTGTGGGAAGAGCGAGCTCATCAAGTTAGAGAAGCATTCAAATATGCCTGGGAGGGTTATCAAAACCATGCCGTAGGGTGGGACGAGTTGACACCCGTTGACGGAGGGAAAGCGAACAAGTGAGACGCTTTTCAAGCCTCCTTTCTGACGAGTTGATCACCGTCGACAGCTTCAATGGATGGGGTGTCACTCTTTTTGATGCCCTTGACACAATGTGGTTAATGGATCTTCGTGGCGAATTCCAAACCGCCCTTCAATCTGTTGCAAAAGCAGACTTTACACTAACTGAGGTTAGAGACCGACTTTTTTGATAAATCTCATCGACATGACTCCTAATGTAGGATCAATATGCCCCTTTCTTTGAGACAGTCATTCGTTACCTGGGGGGCTTGCTTTCTGCATATGCTTTGTCTGGAGAGCCGGTTCTTCTTGCTCGTGCAGATGATCTCGGGAGGATGCTCCTTCCGGCATTCAACACCCCGTCTGGGTTTCCTCGATACGCTGTCAATACTGTGACGTGAGGACACTTTCAAGTATGCCCTTTCGAGTTGCAGGGTTAATGACCTTCCAGTGGCAAAACGAAAGTGGGATGGACATCGAACGTACTGTGGTCTGAAGCACTGAGCAACCAACTTGAATAGTAAGCAATAAACTTAGATTCATGACATACTCTTCTGATAATAAACCAAGCAAATTTCTCGCGCATCTAACTGGCAGGACCGAATATTTTATCAAAGTACTTCCCATCTACTTTGAACCTTATCATTCAAGTATTCACATATCACCCCCAGACCGAGAATGTCATGAAGCTCATGTACAAAGTCAATATTTCCAATGGTTTATTTCCGACTCAATGGAACATTGAGAATGGCAATCCCAATAACGGTCAGTTAATTCCATTATCCTCTCACAAGCTCGTTGCTGATATTTTTTCAGCTCATTACTCTGTTGGTGCTTATGCCGACAGTGCTCACGAATACCTTTTGAAGCAATATCTACTCACTGCAAGATCTGAACCACAGACTCTCGAATTATGTACGCTTGCTCTTGCCCCTTTTTCCTTTAGATTTTCACTAGATTTTCACTTGCCTCACCAGATCTCAGCTCCATCAATGGCGTAATTAGTAACCTCCTCTATCTCACACCAAACCGCCATCTCCTCTACGTTACCGACACGACTAGCGGCATTACAACTCACAAACTTGAACATCTATCTTGTTTCTTCCCGGGCCTCCTCGCGCTCGGGCTTTTCAGCCTCTCGGCGACAGATACCACAGCTTACACTTCAGCTCAGAAACAACTACACTACTGGGCAGCTGAAGGTCTCGCTGAAACATGTTGGCTGATCTACCACGACCAGAAATCTGGTTTGGGTCCTGACGAAGTCTGGATGGAGGATTATATGAAGACTCAAGGAAGCAATGATCGTGGTAATGTCACGCGTGGAACAAATTTTGTCTCTGTCGCAGACACAGAAAAGGATGGGTTATGGGTTAGACAGGTAGCGAAATGGAAAAAAGACCGAAAGAAGAGCGGCACCCCACCAGGAGTTCCTGCGCCTGGAGAAAGCTTCAAGAGGGAGGAAGATCCAAAGAAGAGAGATTACAGGGTTATGATAAATAGTTATTTGTTGAGACCCGAGGTATGTTCTATCACCTGGTTTTTGTCCGTTAGAGGGACGACTGATGGGTGTGGTTAATCATAGGCCTTAGAGACCTTTTTCTATATGTGGAAGCTAACTGGCGATATCAAGTGGCGTGAACGTGGATGGTATGTCTTATTTCATAGTTCACTGAGAACTGACTCGGGACTGACTGCTTTTCAGGTCTATCTTTGAGGCGATCGAGAAACACGCCAAGACACGATATGGTTATGCGAGCATATCCGACGTCGACCGGGAAAGACCGGGTCCCAACAAAAACGAGATGCCAAGGTGATGTCTTGTGCAATTATGTCCAACTTGATCTTCATCAATTGAAACAATGCTCTTCAGTTTTTTCCTGGCCGAGACGTGAGCTTCTCCCGTATCTTCAATACGTCATTCAACTCATGAATCCTGTCAGCCTTAAATATCTGTATCTGCTGTTTAAAGAAGATGATATTGTTCCACTTGACAGTTGGGTGTTCAATACTGAAGCACATCCTCTGCCGGTGTTCAACTGGGCACCTTGGGAGAAAGAGGAGTATAATATTGTTAGTGATGTGCAATAGCCTGTGCTGTAGCCTGTCCATCATCTCATCATGTACCAATAACCAAAGATCCGAAGGTGGTTATGATATACTCAGACATGACCAGCCTCGTTATGGTTTAATGTGTATTCTGTCATCCACGATCCAGGAGACTGGTTGAGGTCAGACTGTGAGGCTGTTGTCAAAGTCCAGATACATCTCAGAAGGAGACAAGTGAAGAGTCGTGTTTACCTGTTGCAAGGTCCCTAAGGTGTGGAAGAAATAGAGATAGAAATACAGCACTGAAGCTTCACCTAAGAGAAAGTATCTGGACAAAGACTCGTATCAGCTACTGGATTTCACATTCCAACGCATCATCTTGGCAGATCGAAGAGCATACAAAGGGTCAAAATAAAACTCGGATTCCTGGAGCGCCTGGCCATCAGGACCGCGAGCGAGCAGAATGGGGTATATATAACGCAGCAGCATGGTCAAAATGACTTGCCAGCAATCTAGCTATATCCCTCTTGGTAACCATCCCATCGAGGCGACCATCTTCTGTAAAAAGTATTTCTCTTAGATTCTTTGAACGAAACAATTAGAACCAATGGTCACTCTCGCAGGAAGCATCAAGAACTCACCATTTTCTGAAACATGGTCACAACCAGTTCTCTGGGAACGTGCTTTCTAAGCTGTAGAGTTGTAGTATCAAGTGCTGATGAGAGATCGAGAGTGTCTGTTCCAGGAGCAGCTGATTGAGACCCTGGAGTCGCTGCTGTTGTTGACATCTCAGCAATCTTGGGACTCAGGTAAGTTTGGCTTAGCGAGGGTGGTATATCTGTTGAAGAGTCTGTAATATCATCATGGTCCGGACGTGAATACAAAGATCGATCATGATGGGAGAACAAGCAGATCTTAAGTGACGGCGATGGAGAGCGAGGAAGGGCATCTGAATAACTAATCAGTCATTACGTATGAACTATATTGAGATGATTTACATACAAAGAAAAGCCCTCAATTTTTCGCTCGAAGCAAACCCTACCAAATCTCGCCCTTTCACTACAGGAAAACCAGAGTATGTACAACGGGTGAGGAGATGATCTAAAGACTGTTGATCATAGTAATGCGAGAGCAGCATAATTGCTGACATACCCAATTCACCAACAGTAGTGACGCCATCCTCAATCTTGACCAGGCTGTCAGCGCTCTTCATGATGCTTTCACCCGTGTCCTTCCGAGTGTCTTTGAAATCATCAGGAGGCAACCAAGGATAACGACGCATTGCAATCCAGGTCGCATATATTCCATCTGTACCAAGGGCGTCTCCAACCCATTTTGCAGTCATGACCACAATCATAATCGGCAGCACATGTGAAAGGGCACCTGTGAGCTAGAGATCAAAGTCAAACCCTACAACTATTAGGCTCAAGGACAGCGCCGTACCTCGAACATAATAACGACCAAAGAGACTAACCAACACTTCCAGTCAGACAAAGGAAAGAAGAAATTTTAAAGTACATACTTGTCATTCGAGTAACACCACCCAGCATAGCTGCAGCCCCAATAACCGCATAAAACCCAGGAGAAATGCATCGCACTGAAGGATCAGGCGGACAACTGAGAAACACCGTTGCTTTTGGATGCAGACGGTACAATAATTGACTGATCATTGTAATCAGAAACGAATTGCTGAGGAGAATAGAGACACGGACGTGACAAGGCCGACTGCTCGACCTAGGCATGCACCAATGGCAATTGTGGGCAGAAATATTCCTGCAGGTATCTGTTCCATGATTATGAGCATGTATGGAAAGGGAACGACCACACCAAGGACACAGACCATCATACCAAAAGTCCAGGCTGCGAGCAGTAGTTTCATTGCCGCCGTTAAGAGTAGCAAGAAAATGTTTTGTCCAGCAGCGGTCGGACTGAGGATCCAGTTGAACAAAATACTAAGAGATTGTTTCTACGATTGACATACTTGCACAAACCATGATAATCACCCTTTGATGGATCGCATTCTTGGAAAAGGTTAGTAACTAACTCCGAGCTTTGCACTCTAGAAACATCTCAGTTGAAGACACTAAAGCTGACAACGAAGAATGTACCCACCGTGCAAAAACTACCTATAATAATTGCATGAGCGGGAAAATGTGTGATGATGCGAAGCAACCCACAAGATAGCTGACAGCAGCAGTTATAGCAGTAACACAGATGACCTCCAGAACCTGCCAGTCTGCAATCATGCTATTCTTTCGGTAAACTGCGATTTTGACGTTCAGTTTGATCAAAAGGGAACCAAGGGTACCCTGAGCTTGTTTTGAGTACTCAGATATTAGATAGTGGATATACCGCTTACACCAGCGACCCCCAAAACTAACCAAGGAATCTGCAAAGATATGTCAAGAAAATGGCTTCTCAGAGATGCAACTTGGATTCACAAGTTCAAACGCCCTCCAGGTATCATCTACAAAGGTGACCTGCAGAAGCTAAGTACATTGTAGGTGAGGGAAGGTGTTGCAAGTATACCTGAAACAAGACAAGTTTCGCAGTGCCAAAGGGATTGACCCATTGCAGAGCAACCGCAGCGATGGCCGACGCTACAAAACCCTTCCACATGACCTCAAGTTCGTTTGAGAATGTATCCAATTCTGGATCAAAATCACTATGTAGTGTTTTTCATAACCGGTAAGCATGTTCACCTTCTAGACCAAAGAGCACGCCTCCCAAAGGACTGCCAAATGCCACCGACACACCCGCAGCCGCAGCCGCGGCGAGTATTCTTCGCTTCAGGGCTACCAATGAAGTCCAGACAGCGAAAAATGGAATAGGTGAAAACTGACCTTCGTTATTTTTGAATTGCTTGAAAAACCGAGATATGAAGAAGGCTAGGCAGCAGGAAACATGTACGAGAGGGCCCTAAAATACAAAAAATTAACTCAACGAGTAGAGACGCGCAGCAAACGTACCTCTTTTCCAAGAGACAAACCAGAAGCAACTGCAAGTGCGAGACCAAGAGCTTTTATGAGTAGGGTCCAAGGTGAAAGGAAAGCATCCAAGACATAACCCCCTAAAATCTACCGGAATTGGGTACTGCTAGGGACTGAGAACTGAACAGACTCACTGCTTTTATCTCAGGAACTTCTTGTCATCAATGTGTACTCAATGTCAGAATTACAAAGAACTCACTTCCTGTGTGAAATGCACTTTAAAGACTCGAGTCAACAGTAGCTTTACATAGCGTAACATCGAAGATGGCTTACTAGGGCGCATACGTGACAACAAGTATGGCAGCGCTTGCTGCAAACGCGATCTTGCGTAGTGGATAAGAACTATTCTGTGATTTTTGATGTGATATAGCTCACAGCAAGGGCAACATAAACGCAGGATTGCAATAAAGATGAGCCAAAAATTGAATTGAAATTGAAGTATGTGCTCCATGACTGCCAGTCACGACAGACTTCTCCCGCTGAGCGACGTTGAGTATAATATCCACGCAGGGAAAAAACTGATAATTGCCGACATACGATCAATGCCACTACAACAAGAAACTTGATTATAGAAGAATCTGTATGCACAACGGCCCTCGCGAAGATCCGCCAACCTGAAGTCCATCTAGCAATCAGGATTCCACCATCCAGATACAACATACCATTTGACTAACACGTCCAACCAGGCTCCTGCTATCCCGATTCCCATACCGGTGAAAATGACCACAAACCATACGCACACAGCATCCAGGGCTGGGGATATAATACCCCACACACCTGCTCCGGACATGAGGACCTGTTGCCGTGACCGTTCTGCCATATCTGCTTGTAGCCAGTCTATTGAGGAACCATCGTTGTAGGTTGTCGCGTATGAAATTTTCGGCTGGGGCAAACGGCCATCCTCGGTGAGTTCGTATTGCTCCCCCTCGTATTGTAGTTGCTGGAGCCCCCCATTCCCGGAAGACATTTTGAGTGCGACAGATTGTTACCGTTGTACAGACCCAATTTCCAACTTACGAGACTCTCAAAAGTGGAATCTCGACACATAGCCAAACAAAACGTACCCACCTCCGCAGAATTCTAATGTCCCAACCATCACAAGTTAATGTTAATGTTGTTTCAGCACCATCAGCGGCGCTTCAGGATGTCTCCTCTATGTCTTCAGTACTTATGGGTCCGTTGAATGAACTACAGGCTCTATCGCAAGCCCTTTTCCTCTCGCTTTCTCCTCCACAAACAAAACCGCCGCCGCCGCCTCCGCTTGATGCATTTCTGCAGTATGACAGGGCCCTCGCACAAGCACTCAGTATTGCTCAGACCCATCAAATTAAGCAGAGAAAGATCGAATCTCTTGAGAAAGAAATACTTGATCTGGAAGCTCAGTGGAGAAATATATGCGAGGAGCTTACCAGGGGGAAGAAGGAGCTTGAGGAACTGATTGAAGAAGGTGAAGAGAGACTCAAAGCAATAGAACAGGCTAAGAAAGGTGCACATCTCTATGTTCTTCTAGGCATCTACCTCATGAAGCCCTCAGCATCTATTCCCTATCCTGAACTCCTGTCATATGCACAAAGCTTGAGTGCGTTCACTTCGGCACCGCCAAACATGCCAGACCTGAATCTTCCTGGTCAACCACCGCCACCTTTGTTTTTCCCGCCGTTCCCCAACGAAGAAAAGATGCGTCGTGGGCACCTCAACGCTGAAGCCCCCCTTGGTTCATTGGGAGAAACCCATTCTGTGGGGCGGCGTGCGTAGCGTCTTTTCACTTCACTTACTCTTCTAAGTGTTGGTCTACAGCTGTTGTCAATACTGTGTCACCAACCATGGATTTCAATCAACACATGGGTGCGAATCCCTACCGTCAAGATCGTCGTGCTCCTCAGCCACAAATCTTTGATTTGGATTTGGACCTGAATCCTGATTTGTAGATGTTGATATCAGCTAGAAGCAATTATATTATATATATACTGATATGATAAGGGAATCCTCTCGTGTTTTTGAGAATTGAGCGCAATGCTTTCTCAGCCGTCTTTCCTTAGTCTTTTAATGTTTGACCATGCTCTGAGCAGTCGCAGAGGTGAGAATACTGCTCCACTAAGACTACCCTGCACTCTCTGTTTACTTGCAAATGTGTCGAGCTGTTGTCTAAACCCAAGATTTGGGGAGACAATGGGTCGCTTCTTTCGCACGTATGCAATGGCTTCGGCACCTGTGATCTTCTTAGTGGCAATCATGTACGCGGAGACCACTGTTGCACTCCGACTGATGCCCATTAGACAATGAACCTAGACTGGCAATCAGACAATGCGCCGCCTAGTACGAATCTAGGGCTCACAAGGACTTTGTTGTTCTCGTCGACCTCCATTGCCGACTTGATAAAGTTCGTTGTCTCCTCCAAGTGATGTAAGATATTGCTGTCCGGCGTATCATGAATCCGGATATGCAACTTGTTGGTCTTGTCGATAATATCGGGAATACCAGGCTCAATTTCGAGTACAGACACGACATGAGTGATCCCAAGCTCAGTCAACAGAGCTTTATCCCCAGCAGCAACCCAACTCCCAAGGTAAAGCCGATCGGTAATGAGATTGACCTCACTACGAGGTACGTTCTTCAGGATATTCGTGCGAACGACCTGCCACTTTTGTTGGGGAAAGGAGAGCATGCTATGTGGGTGCCCTTGTACTGGTTGTACTGGTTGGAGTTGAACACTATTAGCAATGAACCGGTCGTAAGTGTCCAACGCTAAAGCACGCGTAGCCTAGTAAAATGGGAAGGCTGCGGCTTGACAACTCCCCATGGACAAGCCATCATGTATCGACCTGACCATCAATCCTAATAGTACCGTGATCCAGCTGTGTTCTGGGCTCTACCCTTATATCTCCGGGCTCTCGAAGTGCGATCCTATCCCAGGTGTGGGGCCCGCGTTATCATCATGGTTACTCGGAGACATGGACGGAGATGCGTAGAAAGCGTACTTACTGCGGCGGTCTGCGTCTTCATTTCGTGAGCAGTTAGACCGGGTAGGAAGGGCTAACTTAGATCTGATGTCCAAATCCAGTTACAGTTGGTATATCTGCACCATAGAAATCGGGGGTGCGGTATTTTTTATCTAAAGGAGATCATCCCTGAAGCCTCTTTTCGCCAAGGTAGCTCGTTGGCTTTGGCAGAACATGGCTTATGCTCAAGCAGGTCGGCCGTTGGGACTTGTTCTCTGCTGACTCTGATCTCTGATCTCAAGAATTTCTCAGTTGTCTATTGCCTGTCAATGAATGTCATGATGACGTTGATCATTTTTTGCTATTTCCAGCTCGCGAGCGGGCAAGGGACGCACAATGTTAAGACATTTGACATGCCACTGAAAGAAGAAATCATGGTCCCGTACCAATGTATCAACATCGAAGGCGAACTAGAAACATGTTCGAAAGGATCATGTAAATCTACTTGGAAACCTCCCAGGACGTATCATTGTTCCGTTTGTGATGTTTGTAGGATGGAATTTGATCATCATTGTCCATGGGTTCGTCTTTGTTCTCGAAGTCAAATTTCTCCGCTTTTGTCTACTGATGGGAACACAATAGCTGGGGAACTGCGTTACTCTGGCGAAGATGAAAGCTTTTCTGACCCTCTTATTGGCAATTCCTATTGCTTTCTCAGTTGGGGTCTCTCCCGTTGCTTCAATGCTTTGGCATCAATTTGTTGATACTTTGAAGATATCGCAGGTGGATCCAAGGTTACAGCATGTTTGGTGGGCGAAATCGCATTCTTGGTTTTTGGGCGGGCCGGTTGGGAGGTATCTGATTGGAACCGTATTGGGTCTCTATGCTCTGAGAGAACAAAGGATCAGTGGTGGCCAGGTCGACGATTCTTTGTTCGAATCGCCCCATTCGAGAACAATACTCGTCGCACTCATCGGCCTTGCTATCAGCTTCTTCTCACTTGTTCGTGAAAATCCTTTTCGGAAAAATAGGTCTATAACAAACTATTTCTAGCTTCTGGCCCTCAAAACAATCTGGCAACTGTTCAACGGCATTAATACCCTCGAAGCCCTCAGGCCATCAGTCAAAAGAGGTTCGCTGAGCAGACCTTCCAGCATTTTCGTCTGTGTCCCGGGCTCAAATAGTGCAATTCCGCCACTTGTTTTATCTATCCCACCGGAGGAACATATCTACAATCTAGGACCAAGAGAAAACCTCAACGTCTTACTGAGGCAGCCGTTCATACCCACAATGAACACAAGGTAAAATTTCAACCCTATAAACCATCATACTTATGAATGAAACTCTTCGCAGAAAAGGTTTCGATTGGCCAATCATTAACCCGACCTTGATTCGACGACTGCAGTCAAAAATAAAATAGTAACAATATCGGTTCCTCTGGCTACTAGGATCTCAGGGTGCAGTGCCCTGGTTACCACAACCACTCGATGGCCAGTTAGCGGCTGTTTCGCCTGAAAGACAGGCACCATTGAAAAGGGCCTCGCCGTCCGAGCCTGACCACTGACTACATGATACCTCCTGGAAATTTCCAAGAAGTGCTCCATGTCCAGATGGGAAGAAAGCGTTGGCACCCCCCGTATCCTGACAGATGTCAAAACTTTGGTAGAGCCATTAGCAGCGCATTTTTCTCGATGATAACAGCAGCTTACTGGAATGGCTGACCGTGTTGATTGTTTTGGTTGCTTTGAGTTTGACCGCACCATTCCTTCAGGGCATCATTCAATTGACAGTAACAGTGGGGCTCTGGCTTCAAATTATCTTACCTGATTACCCTGGACAGGGCTAGGACGAATCAACATCCCACAGTGATTCTATCGATGAGTAGAACTCACCATAGGTCTGTAAGTTTGACTACGATGGAGTTGAACGGGCCTGGGAAAGACGGGGAGAATGGGTCAGAGGTGCCAGTGATGGCGAAGCAGCGTCCACAAGCATCTCCTGCACCGAGACCGGGGGCAGCGCCAAAGGCAAGCTGGTTTATAGCAGCGGTGAAACCTGATGCAGTCTTTCCACAAGCAGGTTGACCACAGCCATTGTACATGGTGAAGGAGGCAGATCCAGAGGGACGTTGGACGTAATCTCCGGTCTGCCGACTCTCTAGGGGAGTGGCATTGGTACCGACAATGCTGACAAGAGCCGAAACAGCTACCACCAATTTCATGATATTAAGAACTAGGTGTTCTTACATTTCCCTCGTCAAATCTTGTCTTATAAGTTTCGGCGATCCGAAGTTGTAACGTTATATATCCACGCCGACGTATTTCCAGAATTTTTCCTGCTAGTAAAAGAATCTATTTTAAACGCGATTCAAATGTTGCCGTTGACTGTATTGAGTCTAGTGACCACGGGCTTTTGTCCATGTGAAGCGGTCGGAAGACTGCACTCGGAGTATATCTCAAGAAGTGGTGCATATATATATTCGTCAATGATAGACATACAAGTGGGAAAATTGCCTTCCTCATTTGAGAGTGCGTGCAGCTCGAAAAAAACCTTGAATTCATGTCCGTTGGAACAGGTGAATGGATTCAAATGATGCTTTAAAGCCGTCAGGAAGCATCCATGAAGTGTAGCACCGAAGTCTCTATGACGATCCCTCCTTCATACCATACTTCGCTGGATCTGTCCCGTGATGAGGATGGTTCACAAAGTTGAACCTGAACGAAGAATGTCAACAAAGTGGGAGAAAAGAAGGCAAGATCATTAATTACATGGGGAAAGCCGCTGAGATCATGGCATGAGTATGAATTTCAGCTAATGACAATACGGTACGTACAAAACTTGAGCTGGGAGAACTGCGAGTTGCGGAATGCAGCCCCCTGCACCCACTCCGGCTGATAGCTCTCGCCATAAAGAGGTTTGCCTTCTCTGGCACGTTGGCTGAGCTCATCAAGGTCGCGGTCATATTCACGTCGGTTCTCTGACCAGCCCCAAAAGCGTGCTAATGGTAGCATGAAAAAGGGAAGCCAAAGACCGAAGGAGTTTGCACAAACCACTCGATCGCTGGTATGCCAATAGGAAGCCCCCGACAAAGCCGAGTACACCTCCAAGACGCAACGGTGTTCTCATCTTGAAATTAACGGGATCTGCCATTTCTACACAAAGATGAGTATTAGAGGCAGAAATAAATACTGGCTGCTCACCCCAGAAATACAATGCAGCAGGAAAGGCACCAGTTGCACCTAGCCAGACAGCATAGTCAGAGGGCCTAAAGTATCTGATAACACGCGAGGCATGGGGATCCGCGTCAATAAGTGGGTAAGGTGTCTCAATCACCTTGTGAGGCATGGCGGCACGGTGTTTTGTTTCTCATTGCGGATGGTGACGGCCTGTACTCCTCACGTGCTTGTGAGAAAAACTGCTCGTGGGAAAAACTGGCCCTATATTCAACCGTTTGTTGTTTGCTTTTTCTTACCACACTCACTCTTTCCCCTACAGCTATGAGCCCAATCCGCAGAACTCTCACCCGCTCCGATAGAAACTTGGTACCTTATGGGCGTCCTGCTCCGAAATGGGTATGTAAATTCTTGTGTGATGCAGGTTCGCGAGACCGATACCATTTTTCAGTCTTGGGGTTTTTCAGATTTTCTGAGTTATCTAGAACCCCTACGACGTCTGATCTTTGGTGAGTGCTTTCAATGGGGTCCCACTTCTGATGAACGCCTCACCTCTGATGAAGATTTTGACTTCGAGGGTCATGCATTAGAAGAATCATCGACATCGTCCCAGAGAGAGCAACAAGTACGTCCATCGTGATTTTAGACCAAATATCCTGCTTAGCTTCTCAGAAGCAGCAGGCTAGGGCTACACTCGAGAATGAACGCGCTCTTCTGAACTCAACTTTAGGCACAAAGCCAGTTCAGGTACAAGGTCCCTCCTCCGCCTCTGGAGGCGCCACTATACCCGCCACTATACCAAAGGCCGATGTACCAAAGGCCGAGTCCACTTCCCGGGCCAACTCCCGATCTCAGGACCTGGATGCAGTAGCTAGTTTTTTGAAGTCTCATGCAAATAGGCCGATCAGCACAGAGGATACCAAACGAATAGTGGCTTTGCTGAAGCGAAGCAAACCTGGTATGATTTTCTCTGTTTCGTTCCCTGATAATAATAGTCCTAACAAAAATGAAAATAGAGACTTTCCGTTTTAAGTCTTGTCCGCGGAACGGATCATTTGCACGGCCCGCCCCCGTGGTCCCTTCTGCTTCTTGCATGTTAGAGGAGGACCTGAACGGAGAGTGTATGTGGAGAGGTACCAGTGGCTTTAAAATGAATCCTGTGCCAAACTTCAAGAGACACTCTTGGAAATCTTTTCCTGTTGCCTCAAGTTCATCAGGCTCTGAGATATCTGGCAACGATGCCGAAGAGTGCGGAGTAGGAGATTCTATACTAGAACCCCAGGACTTATCGGTCCAGAGTCAAGTATTGTCCCCTGCTACATCCTCTGCACCATTACAAGAAACGGTAACAGGGGACCATTCATTGAGGCCGCCTGCTACCACACCTCTCCGACAAGGAACACCCGGGTTGCATTCATCGGTTCCTGTTCTCCCATCCCCGCTTCGTCAAGCTTGGACTGGTAATTCACCGTCTAGTAGTGAATCTGGTTCCCCTCAGACATTCAAGCAAACCAACAAACAAATCAACGTGACCAATCACCAACAAACAGAGATGGCCAAACAAACAGAGATGGTCGGACAAATAAAGACGGCCAAGACAGAGGCGGCCAAGCACATCAGCAAGCTTATCAGTAATATGAGTTCTCGGGATGGGATTCTAGATGCAGTTCGCAATCCTTATGAAATACCGTATTTACAGATACCTAAAAAACGCAAACGTGTTGTCCAACCAAAGGCCGATCCAAAAGAAGACAATACCCAGGTCAAAGAAATGTCCGCATATGCAATCATTGAAGCCACTTTACCAGAGGTTAGTTCAAGCTTGTTTCTGCAATATCCTATGCATTAAATAGCTGATTCCGGATAATTAGGGGAGTACAAGGTCACGACCAATAGTCATTACTGATGAAGAGGAGGAGGATCTCCCGGTTACTAAACGATCCAGGACGCAGTCCGATGGACAAATAACGGTAGAACTTGCTGATGTTGAGATGCAGTCCGTAGCAACAAAGGAGAATCCAACACAAGAGAATCCTCAGCCTTCCAAGGTTCCGATGACACCCACAACTTCACGGCTTCCAGCCCCTAGGCAGACCCTTTTCGACCCGAAGTCCAGTATGCCCAAAGAACCCAGCAAATTGCGCTTTAGCATGCAACTGGACCGCACCTCAATACCTTCCTCACCGGTGCCTCAAATGAGCTTCGCTCCGCCAGTATCTGTACCCTCGTTCAAAGTTACACCCCCAACCCCTGTACAAGTCACGCCCACATCTACATCTGGCTCTGTCTCCGTCAATTCGAAGAATATAGCAACGTCACAACCGCCCACTGACTTCGCTTTTGCCTCTCCTTCCTCTCCTACGACAAGCAATGCTAAAGCTCATGGTGAGGCCAAGGTGACTTCCAGGGTCTCACTTCCTGCTTTTGACATTCAGTCTTCTCCTGCCTTCTCATCCTGATGTGATATGCCCAAGCCTGGGGCATCATTAGAGGCGTCTTCACCAACCAATGACCATGACTGGAGATGTACTTGGAGTCCGAAAAAATCTTGCTGTAAATGGAACATCTACGATGTAGTGTGTAGAATGGGTTACCTAATGGAATGGGTTGCAGCTGGGATGAGGAGTTCTACGCCAATTGATGGATGTGTAGGAGGAAAGAATTTTGTTACTTTGATCAAGGACACGTCGATGCTTTCTCCCTTCACTTTTTAATCATGTTTCAGAACTAGTATCTTTTGTCAATGTTTTTTTGCACATCATTGTTTCGTTCTCGCTGTCTTGTTGTCTTGTTTCCACTATCACATTTAGTTTACATTTCGATGGCTTGCTTATTGTTAAAGCTCAAAGAATTGAAGAAGTCGACTCGAAAAAATAAATCCATTCATCAAAGGATGGGATCATTTCTGACAAGATTATCTATGACTACAAAGCTGATACCAATCATTACGGTGAGGAAGGCGGTGCCTTGGAGAAATCGAGACGCCTTGCGATTGATCTTGCTTTTGCTTCTGTAGGTGAAGCCAATTTTCTCTTGAGACCTTTGGCAGTGGCTTTAACGCTAGGACCGTGACTAGTCATGCTAACATTTGGATCCACCTCATCAAGAGGCTTATTAGCAACAGTTGTGCATTTGGGTAACTTTGAAGGATGGGTTGGATAAGGAAGAGCAAAGAAGTAAGGGTGATTGAGGGCCTGGATCATAGCGTCAGACAAGTCTACTCCTAAGAAAAAAAGCAAACAAAAAAAAAAAAGAACTCACGTCCAAGGCTGAAATTCGTTTACGTGGTTCGTAGATGAGGCATTTCGCGAGGAGATTGAGGGTATCAGCACTCGCTGCAGTGAATAAGTCTCGCATGGGAGGTTTTGGGAATTGTCCCACTGGGATGTAATCTGGGAGTTTCGTATGTCCCTGTAAGGTTTTACGAAAGGGGAAAGGGGTCAGAGAACGATGTTTTTTTTTTTGAAATACCGAAAAAAAAAGGGCTACATACCGGCCAATCATCCTCGGTAGGTGTGCCTAATGCCCGGAATATTGTCTTGAGTTGGTCCATGTCACTCTCCCCAGGTAGGTAGGGTATCCGTAACATCAGCTCGGCAAAGATACACCCCACAGACCATATGTCGACTGCAGTGCTGTAATACCGACAACCGAACAGAAGCTCCGGTGGACGGTACCATCTTGTGATCACTTGGCACGTCATTTTATATCCTGGGTCGGCAAAGTCGCGAGCGAGACCAAAGTCAGCAAGCTTAAGATGTCCATCAGAGGCGATGAGAAGGTTATTAGGTTTCAAATCCTATGCGAAAAAGTCTATTCAAGATAGTGGGTTGGGAAGAGGAAGGGGGGGGGATCAGGGGGGTTAAAACGTACTCGATGCAGAATCCAGTTTCTATGGCAAAACTCGAGTCCGCGAAAGGTCATCGCCATCCAACTTTTGATATCGGCTGGGAGGAAGACAAGGGAACGGTCTTTTATAATCATTTCTAGATCCGAGTCGAGGAATTCGAGAACGAGATTGAGATTGGTTTTTGAAGAGAAAACATCTAGAAGCTGAAAAGGGAATGGACAGAGTTTTTTTTCGAAGTCACCTCTAAATCGTATGTATGAACTCACCTCGATGACGTTTTGATGTTTCAGCTCTCTGAGGAATTTGACTTCGCGGATGGCAGACATGTCTAGGCCATCCTTAAACTGTCCAACCTTGATTTTCTTGATAGCTACTTTTCGTCCGCTCGAAGCTTCTCGTCCTGGAGGGTATCAAGCTAACTGAGGGGTTGAAACGTGGAGCGTTGGAAGACGGACCTTGGTATACGACAGCATAGGTACCTTCACCCACCTTTCTATCCTTGATCCTAGCAACAGCAGAGCTGTCAGAGACAGTGAGCAAATACAAGGGGGGAAAGACCTTGCCATTGTTTCTGACGAGCAGTGTTGGCCTTTTCGACAGCGTCCATGACGAGCGTTTCTGCAAGGGGGCCTAATGCGGATTCTGGGGGAACCAGAAAGCAGTTGTACTCTTTTTTCTTTTAACAAGATTCGCTGAGGGGACATTGTCACTGTTCTATCAGTTGAATGCACGTGGGCGGGAAGCAGGCTTGCAAGGTCCAATCCTCAGTCTCTCTTTTTCAATGTTCTGTGTAACTACGCGATCCTTTGGATATTTCATTGAATAATCAGACAATCTAGCAAATGCCATACTTTCAATCGTTGTATGACATTCTAGGAATTGCCAAATCTGCATCTGCCGACGAAAGTCAGCTTGTCCCTTACATTTTGCTGAATACCTTACACATAAAATGGCTTGACCACAGTTCGCAAGGCATATCGTAGGAAGGCATTAGAAACCCATCCAGACAAACTCAGCCCTCATGCAAGCACGGCACACCGTCATGCCGCAGAAGCCCAATTTCATCTGGTTCGTTCATCAACTCTTTTCTCTCTACGATAGTTGACGCTGCTCCAGATTCACAACGCGTTCGAAACATTGGGTGATCCACAGAGGCGGAAAGTGAGTCCCTTTCTGACTCGAGTCAGAAGTTGGCATCCATGGTCGAGGGACAGGCTTACGACGCATGGGGCAGCAAACTTGACCCCAGTGTCTTATTAGAAGAGTCAGTTAAGCGGAGAGAAGATCGAGAAGCTTGGGCAAGTGGCCTCAAGGCTGAGTACGAGCGTCGAAAAATGTCAAAGAGTCCGACCTCGCCTCCCCTTTCAAGACCGCCTCCCCCATCGCCTGCTTTACACCGGCCAACATCGGCACCGTCTGCACCCCGACCCAAGCCACCTCCACCAACACCACGCGAACCACCCCCAACGCAGAACATACTGCCAGACCAAGAGCAGATGATCAAAGAGATGCTACAGGAAGTCAGAGCGCAGCTGCCCCCAGATTACGAGGAGCGGAAGAGACGAGTGCTTCAGGTGCGACAGTCGATTGACTCGACCCAGTTGATAGCTGCCTGACCCATTCTCAGAAAAAGGCGGAGCGAGAACGAGAACGAGGAGATATACCCAGTGTTCAATAAGATGTATTCATATTTAACAGCATCTGTAGTCTATGCTCGAGAAACATTCGTTATACTGATTGCTGATTTTCTACTGGCTGTTCACTCAGGGTCCCCAATCTACTCTTAGCAATCTTTCCGACATCCTCGACAGCTCTCTTCAGCTCCGACAACCACCTCTCATCGGACTGATTATATGCCTTCAGTCTGAACTCATCGACTGGTGGAGTCTCTTGCAGAAGAGAAGGTTCAATCCCTAGCACATCCTCCATCTCTCGCGCGATGGCTGCCCTGCTTCTCCCGTTGACGAAGGTAATGTACCGCAAACCAGGATATTGGGCTTCATAACATGCATTCAGATGCCTCAGACGACCCAATACCTCAGGCGGCGTGGAATCGACGGTCGCAGTGGCCCCTTGCTCCTGCGCGCTGAGAGCTGACAGATTTCTGCCTTCACCGATCCTTGGATGGCCAGAGATCAACTCCAACTGGGATGGAAGATCCCATTTGTCTATGGCATCCAGAACAAGGTCTACAAGGTGTGCATAGGATGACTGTGGCTGGGATCTCAGCTGTGGCTCAAGAACGCGCAAGAGAATGGGAGATGGCTCGAACAGAATGGTCAGGGCTGCGGCGAGAGTGGTCATGAGGGCGGCCCGCTATATTCCGGCGCAACATTACAATCAATCAATCTCTATCTCTTCTATCTCTATCTCTATCCTCTGCTCTGACCCAACAATAACAATGGCCTATACATTGCGCTGGGGCATCATCTCGACTGGAAAAATCGCCTCCGCCTTCATCAAGGTACTGTCTTCCTGGTGACATTTCCGCAGATTGACCTACCTAGCCATCCTTGTAGGATATCTTGTTGGATCCAAAGACGTAAGCTTCCCAAGCCTTTATGCTACTTCTCTCTCCACGCTGAACAAAATACAAGTCGAGGTGTCACAGATGTCGCTCACAAGCTCGTCGCCGTAGGCTCTCGAAGTGTCGCCAAAGCCCAGGATTTCATCAGCTCTGAAGCTGGAGGCGACGAAACGATCAAGGCTTACGGTTCTTACGATCAAGTCTTCGCAGACAAGGTGAACCCGTATTATTCTGCACAGGGGCCCTACCAACTGAATGGACCTAGGACATTGATGCGGTGTACATTGGCACCCCTCACACATACCACTATGAGAACTCGCTGGCTGCGATCAAGGCGAGCAAGCATGTCCTTGTTGAGAAACCTGCTACCTGCAATGCTGCAGAGTTTCGTTCCCTTCTCCAAGCTGCAAAGGAGAATAATGTTTTCATCATGGAAGCCATGTGGACGAGATTCTTGCCCATTAGTTTAGAAATCAAGCGAATAGCAGAGTCGGGCAGTCTTGGAAACCCCGTTGTGATGCATGCTGATTTATCTTCCAACTTTGATATCGACAGTAGGTCCTTCCTCTTGTTCGAAGTGTATCTAATTCTCGCAACCTTTGAAAGAACTTCCTTTGACCCATAGGATCATCGACCCAAAGCTCGGTGGCGGAGGCCTCCTTGATCTGTGAGTAGTTTCGTCTGCCACAAAAGTATATATATATGGCCACTCATATACTATCTTCAAAGTGGTCCCTATCCCCTTGTTTGGGTGAGTCTAGAAATGATACATGAACGAGCACCTTACCTACAAGTTTCCAAGACCATCATGGCCATCTATGAGCACTCTTCGAATGCTCATTCTCATCCAGTTTCCATCTCTTCATCTATGATTAAAACGCCTCTCACAGGTGTTGATGCCAACACGTCCTTTACTCTCACCTTCCCCTCCGCCCAAGCTATCTTATCCACCAATATCAATCTCACCTCTCCCTTTGGATGTATCATTCGCTATGAACACGGCTCGATCGTGGTCGCCCCGCCCATTTATTGTCCCAAGCAGTTCACAGTGCAATACCATGACAGCGCTCACAAGGTAGTTCGAGAAGAAACGAGAACATTCGATTACGTCGGCGGAGGATGGCATTTCCAAGCTGACGAGGTGGCTAGGTGTGTGAGAGATGGGAAAAGGGAGAGTGAGGTATGGTCTCATGAGAAGACACTTTTGGAAATGGAGGTGTTGGATCGTGTTCGTCGAGATGGTGATTATGTTCTTCCTCCAGGGGTGGAGAAGGTCGTCTCGTAGAGGTAATCGAAAATCAAGGAACGTGTTACTTTATACCTCCACTCCACTCTGAGTAACTGGGTTTGGGGAGTGGTCATGAGAAATTCATGGATTTGGAAATGGCGTTGTCTCGTCTCGTCTTTAGGAGTTCCTACAGGACTATGTCGACTATGTCACCCTTCAAGTGACTTTTTTTTTTGCAGAA
>Ga0157366_1000319_pt1 | contig 22835 bp, 20 predicted proteins | sample AttbisABBM1_FD_113149 | JGI IMG/M metagenome (GOLD analysis project Ga0157366, IMG submission 113149) | Fungus gardens microbial communities from leaf cutter ant in Botucatu, State of São Paulo, Brazil - Atta bisphaerica ABBM1 | ecosystem: Host-associated > Fungi > Mycelium > Unclassified ...
AAGGTGAGTATGATGGCGACCGATTCAGCGTCACCGAATCGCTGCACTCGTAGCTCAGCTGGATAGAGTACTGCCCTCCGAAGGCAGGGGTCGTGGGTTCGAATCCCGCCGAGTGCGCCATCTCCTTTCCCTTGTGTCACAAGGGGTTAGCGCTCCTGACAGAAACCTGTCCTAGTCCTGAAAGTCGTTTTTGCCACAAATTTGCCACACTCAAGTGTGGCGGGAATGGTCGAAATGGCAACAATCAGGAATCGCGGCGAGTATCAGTGGGAAGCGCAAATTCGTCGTAAGGGCTATCCAGCCCAGCGCAAAACCTTCGAAACCAAAGCCGACGCCCAAGCCTGGGCACGTATGATCGAAAGCGAAATCGACCGAGGCATCTTTGTCTCTCGGGTCGAGGCTGAACGCACCGCCTTTCATCAGCTCATCGATCGCTACATCTCCGAGATCGCCCCGAAGCACAAAGGTGCGTACTCGGAAATCAAACGACTCGAAGCGCTCAAGCGTCATCCGCTCGCAACCCGCATCGTTGCCACCCTCACCTCCTCGGATTTTGCCCGCTACCGTGACGAGCGCTTGAAAATTCGCAAGGGCAACACGGTGAAGCGTGAGTTGGCTTTGTTCCAATGCGTGATCGAGGTCGCCCGCCGCGAGTGGGGTATTCATCTCGCGGAGAACCCGGTGCGGAGGGTTAGCCGCCCAAGCTACAACGACGAACGCTCACGGCGGCTCGATCCAATTGAAGAGCAATACATCCTCAGCGCGTTGGAGCTGTGCGAACGCCGTTCGGACGGCACCTATGCTGATGCCTCTCACAATCCTTGGATACGCCCCATCGTCCAGTTAGCGATCGAGACAGCCATGCGTCGTGGCGAGATTTTCGAGCTGCGTTGGAAACACGTGAACTTGGAACGCCGGACCGCACATTTACCGGCGACCAAGAATGGATTGCCGAGGACGATTCCGCTCTCACCGAACGCCATCCAACTTTTAAAAGGACTACCACGCTCGCTGTGCGGTCGAGTCTTCCCCACCACCGCAGATGCTCTCAAAAAGGCTTTCGTAAGAGGTCTGGAGCGTGCGCGGGCAAGATACTTGGCAGACTGTGATCAAGCTGGTGTGGTGCCCCAAGAGGATTTCCTGCTGGACCTACGTTTTCACGACCTGCGGCATGAAGCTACTTGTCGGCTTGCCACCAAACTGCCGAACCTCATCGAGTTGGCTAGCGTGACTGGGCACCGTGAGGTCAACATGCTCAAGCGGTACTACAACATCACTGCGGAGGAGTTGGCGGCGAAGCTGGCGTAATAGGTGCGCTCAAAATGCGGACGCCCTCGCGTATGCGTCTGCAGAACACACCTTCCCAACCCACACGCCGAAGGCCATGGTGTCCCCCTAATTTAAGTGGACACCATTTCTGGCCCCTCGAGGGATATGCAATTTGCCAACGTTGACGATGTATAACCGGGTGCCCAATGGCGCCTTAGCAGAGGCTTGAGCCGTGTACTGTGAAACTCGCATGCACGGTTCTTAGGGGATTGGACGCGGGTAACCGCGTCTGACTACCCGACAACCAGATCAGGGCGTGGGCGCTCGGTAGGTCGAACTGGCTCTTGGCTGGATCGCTGCGCAGCGGCACACGGACTACGGCGATCATGAGCCTAATCCAGCCGGCGCGCATGAACGGGCATGATCCGTACGCGTAACTCAAGGGCTTGCTGATGCGGTCGCCGACTCAGAAGGCCAGTGGGATTGGGCCACTGCTGCCGCATCGGTAGATGCCGGGCTAGCCTGCACTAAGCCTATTCCCCCTCACGCTTACTTTTGGGCGACGGAATGGACTGTGATGCTCAAGTATCTATATAGGGGGCCGATAGAGACTAGCATCTACGCCCTGATGCCGCTACGCCGCAGTGCCACGCTAAGCACATTCATTTGCATTGCTTAGGCAACCACTGGCCAGCGCTTGTGCCGAAGCTCGCATGCTGCGGCGCCTTGATGATCGAACGAGGAAACCACAGTGACCCTGCAGTCCCCGGAAGCCCTGCTTGAACACCTGAACAATGCCTTACGCCATCTACGTGGCGCCTGCACTGTCTTGGACAGTGATGACATTGACAGCAAGCTGTTGGCCGTGATGCGCCGTTTGCTACTGGCCCAGGTAATGGGCGACACCTGGGTGGTGGCGGTGGGCGGCTCCCAAGGGGCGGGCAAAACCACACTGATGGCCAGTCTGTACGGTTTGCTCGATGCCGAGCAAAAGTGGCTTGAGGGCAACGAGGGGCGCGGCGAGAAAATGCCCGTGTTGATCCTTGAACAAGACGGCGTGAAGCAGGTGCAAGGCTTCGTGCGCCGCCTGGTGCAGAATGAGAGCGCAGCAGGTTTCACGCTGCAGGATGTACAGGTTAAAGAGGCCGACTTTCAAAAGGCAATCAGCGACCCTAATGCTGAGGACCTGCTGCCGGTGTTACGGGTGCCGCGGCGCTACTTCAACCGTGACAACCAGGCCTGGCTGCTGCTGCCCGGATATGAGCGGCAGGACCGTGAAAATCGCGCCTGGCAAGAGCTGATGCGCCAGGCCATGATCGCGGCCGGCGGCTGCATCGTGGTCACTGACGAAACCCGCATGGCCAACCAACAGCAGGTCGAGATCGTCAAAGACATGCTGGCAGGCGAGCTTGCCGGTGTGCACCCCTACGTAGTGGTTACTAAAACCGAGGCCAGCCAGGGCGACGACGCCAAGCGCCAGCAACTGCGCAACACTGCACAAGCCACGTTTCAAGTGGCGCCAGAGCGTGCCGAGACGCACATCATCCTTACCGGCACGGACGACCCGGCGTACGTTAAGCAGTGGCTAGAGCAGCTTGAGCGCGCACTGTACGGCCTCAACTTCACCGGGCAGGGCAACCGCCACCTGCAGATGAGTGACTTGTCCGAGTTGCTGGGCAAAGACCTTACGCGCGTGCTCGGCCTGATCAGTGGCAAGGCGCAGTTGTACTTCAATAATGACGCCAGTTCCGAAGGTGCGCGGGTGCTGGAGCTTGTACTGAGCGAGTTCGACGATGCGGCGCAGGCCCTGCGTGAAGAGCACCTAAAACAGGTCAATGAAGTGGTGGGCCATGCGCTGGACCGTGCCAGCAAAAAACTCGACGAAGCTCTCAAGAACGACCATGAAGGTTTCAAGAACTGGTTCTCGAACGTGTTCGACACCACCAGTGAAACCAGAATAAAAATGAAGGCGTTGGTCACCAGCGCCTGGGCTGATGGCGCCGCACCACTGTTCACCCAGTATTCGCGGGAGTTAGAAAAACTGACGGCCAAACGCTTGGGCCGAGACGCTACAGTACCTACCGCGGGGGTCGCAAAACCATTGCTGACGGCAGCGCCGTCACGTGCGCTCAAGCAGGTCGGCTATATGCACAGCTCTGGGGAAATGGTGCGTTTTAATGCGCTGACGCCTGACGCCACCCACGATGTTCGGCAACTGCTGAGTGACCCTGTGCAGGATTGCAATGTCGCCTCGCAGCCGTTCAGCAAGGCGCTGAGCAAAAGTGTGAAGCTGATTCCGACGCTCTCGCTGGAATACACCCGCTTGGTCTATGCATTACCCGAGGTGGTAGGGCTCAAAGACGGCCTAGTGCCAGCCGATGCTGTACCGGCTTGTAATCTGGTTGAGGACGGCGTGCAAAGCCTGGGTGCAGGCGTTGAGCTGGGTAAAACCGCAATCAAGTCGTTGGCAGCAGTGATGGCGGTGGATGTGGCCAGCGATGGCAAGGCCGACATCCTCAACACTCTGCTTGGCAATACCCAGATCACCATTGATGACCCAGCCGCCACCCTGCCTACAGTACCGCTTTCGCCGCACCCGGTGGCGATTGCGGCGACTGCCGCCGTTGCTGCGGCGTACCTGACCACGGTTGCAGTGACGCGGCTACGTTCGTTCGAGAAATCCGCCAGCGCCCAGGCGCACACCATGCTGCATGGCGTTCACGATGCCCATGTCGAGCACCTGCGTGTGCAGTTCGATCAGACTATGGCGGTGGCCCGGGCGCGCATCGTCGACTCGATACGCGCACGCTACAAGATGGACGAAGCCTTGATGCTCAAGGATCGCCTAGCGTGCGCGCTAACAACGGTGAAATCACTGGCCGGCGACCTGCGCCATGACCTCGATGCCTCGGCCACCGGCCTGAACGTGCTTGCGGCCGGGCGTGATGTTTGAGATGGCGCCTGAACGCGCGCCCAACCTAGCTGTGGCGCACTGGCATGGCTTGAGAGTAGAGCATCCGCAGTGGGCCCTACGCGCTTATGCTCGGCTGGTGAGCACCCTTAGCTTGCAGGTGCAGCAGCGCTTGCAGGTCAAAGAGGCTGAGGCCGAGCCTTACGTGGTGGTGTTCGGCAAAACCCAGGTCGGCAAAACTACGCTGCTGCTCGACCTTATGGGGGTTGCCCCGGCGCAGATGGCCAGGGTATCGACAGTGCTACGCGGTGGCCGCGAGGCCGGCCAGTCGGCGACAGCCACCACAATGGAGTACTGCCGCTCTGCCAGCGAGCAGTGGGGCCTTGGGTGCCAGGGCGAGCCTAAGTGGTTTGCCAGTGACCAGGCCATGGCTGAGGAACTTGGCGGTCTGCGTGCGCGCATGGAGGCCAGCCAGTTAAACACTAGCACTGCGCCCTGGGTAGTGCACATCCCACGGGGCTGCTTTGTGGCCGACGCTAAAGGCCCGGGGGTACGCATGCTCGACCTTCCGGGAGACAAACCGTCCAACGAGCAAGAGCAGCGGCACGTGCATCTGATGGCCAAAACCTACTTGCCATTCGCAGACTTGATTCTGTTGGTAGGCCGCGGTGATGACTTAAGCTTTTTGCGTGCCGGCGAACTTGCGCTGCCGGGCATCGAAGACTGGCAGGCTATGCCCTACCGGTTTCGGATCGTAACCACCTACTCGTACTTTGCCAAATCGGCGAAGGACTTTTTGCGCGAGCATCCCTATGCCGGCACGGCGCAGGTACGCCAACGGCTGTTAAACGAGGCACAACGTTTTGGCGCATTCAGCGAAGCGGCGCGGCAGGAGCGGTTGTTCTTCCCGCTTGAGTTCGGCCATAGCTGGCAGAACACCGCCAAGGATGACCCCCTGCTGCACACGCGCATGGCGCCGATCATTACTGGCCTGCGCGATGAGCTACTGGCACAGATCCGCAGTAACACTACTCCCATGGGGCGTATGCTCGGTACGCTCCAGGCGCACATTAGCGTGCGCTACATTCAGCAGCAGAAAACCTGCGTGGTTGAGCACACGCTCAATGTGCTGGCTACTCGCCGGGACGCATCGGAAACCGAGGTAACAAGTTGGGTAGCACTGAGCGAATCATCTACAACGCATTTTAAGGAAATATGCGACGTCATGAGCACACAGCCATGCCAGCAAGGCATTGCGGCCATCGACGCAGCGGCCGAGGCGTTGCAAGAAGCCCCTGGAGAACACTACTGGCCGAAAGCCGGTAGTGTGGAGGACGATCGTGAAACCCTTTACACGCTGATAAGGGACTACCGCCGGGTCCTAGCAGCCCTGCGCTTGGAGGTTTCACCTGGCAGCATCCCACCCAACTTTTGGCGGCAGGTGCGCAAGCAGTTCAACGAGACGCCGGCGCCCACCATAGACAGTGCGCTGGATGCTGCATTTGGGCAGGTGCGCGGCGTGCTCAACGACTATTGGTTCGACACCTACCTGTCATCCGACAATTACCAGAAGGATTGCAAGCGCGTGCATGCGGCCGGCGCCGAGGCCTTAGAGCTGCTGATCGGCCTGTGGAAAAATCAGTGGCTTGAAGCCCTTATAGGTACCGAGCGAGCATTTACTAAAGCCGCCAGGGCCGCTGAGGCCAAGGCCGCTGCGCACAAACAGGAAGCTGAGCACGCGCGGCAGCGTCACCGCTTGATTACCCAGGCCATCGCCGAAAAAGCCACAGAGCTTGAGCATATTGCCCAGGATTCCAAGGATGACCTCGAGCGCTGCGAACGTTACGTCGAGCTTCTGAAAGAAGAGTATGGCACTGAGCTTTGCCATCGCTACAACACGGCGCTGGCCGAGGTTGAGCCGGTCGATGCGTTGCTAGGGTTGTTGTCCTGCGTTGCGCTACGCCATCAGTACGCTGAGCTCATGCAGGTGTGCAGACCCGCGGCTGTCTGAGCCTCTTCACTGTTTTAGAGTACCCATCGTGAGCGACCAAACCCAGGAAAAAGAAAATAGCCTTGCAGAGTTGATGGCCAGGATCTTAAAAGAGCCGCTAAAGCCGCTGGATGAGTCGGTCAGAGGCTTGAAGGATGAGCTGGCCGACATCAAAGAAGAGATTGAACACACGAAAAACTCCGTCGTCAGCGGTGTTGTCGAGGTGCTGAACAAACACGAGCGAAGCTCTAAAAACCGGGACGAAGAAACGCTGGAGGTTCTTCGCACCAGCCTCTCTGAGCAAGCGCAGGCGCTGGCAGGTACCGTAACCAGTCTGCACGAGCAGCTTCACGAACAGCAGGCAAGCTTGGCCGCCATATTGGCACAGTGGCAAACCCATGCGAGCGCCGCCTATACCGAGCAGACCGCGAGCATAAACACTGCCGTCGCCGGCATCAGCCAGCGCCTTGAACAGCAGCAAAAAAGTGCCCAGGCAGCGCAGCTAGCACTGCTCGGCGCCCTTAAGGGCGCTGCCGAACACTCACAATCGGCCATGGCCAGAATCCAACAAGACGGCCAAACGCTGCGCGAGCTGTTTGCCGCTGGCCAGGCTGAGGTGCTTGGCGCCTTGAGCGAGCAGGCCCAGGTGTTCAATACCCGGCTCGATCAGAGCCAGGCCAAGATACGTCAGCTAACCATCATTATCGGGGTTTTTTTCGTCTCGATGCTGGCGTACGTAGTGTATGACGTGTTGGGCCGGGTCTAGCGGAGCGCTTCCTGTCCCGAACTTTGATCAGAAGGCTAGTCTCATCAAAATGTCGGCTCTCCTGTAAGGGGAGCTAGTAAATCCTCTTCGTCATCCGTACCGATATCTCGCGAGGGCAGCATCAATATTCCCAAGGTGTAGCCGTAGCCGTCCCCTTCTACCACAAATGTTTGCTCGATAATTTCCAGCCCCTCAGGCTCTTTTGGGAACCAAGCTCGCGCATCAATTCGCCCTTTGTCTCCCGATGCTGATCGAGTTGAGCGTGTGAGCACTGATGCTTCTGGGACTTCGATAAGCTGCTGCGAAGTAGCTAAAAAGGCTCCGCTTTTGAATGCCCGATCGTTCGAAGATGACCAATCGAGGAACCCATCCTTGGCGGCGAGGACTACGACCCGCCCAGGAGCAATCTCCCGCCATTTTAGGGCCGCTGCAGTGAGAGACACGTCGTACCGATCTGCACAATGCCGCAGCAAATCTATTGAAAGCTCGTGACCGGCGACCTGGTTCCGAAAGTCGTCAGCAGGCATCAGGAGATAGGAGGCGAACACGTCTGCCTCCGTTTCGATTTTCTTCCCTAGTGCATCCCAGGTGTGCATGTCCTTCGGGTCGCATTGGAAATCTTGCTGCAGCTCACGATGCAGAATGTAGTGAGCGAACTCATGAGCGATGGTGAAATTTATCCGCCCAGAAGACGCCACGTCCTCGTTGACCCCAATGATCCACTTATCGCCCTTTGGACTCCTTTTGAGCATTCCTTCGAAGGTAGCGATAGGTACCGGCTTGACAGCAGATATGGGTGCTTGGGGGCATACAGCTTTCGAATACTCAAGAGCAACCTCCCTGACCTTGATCGGGAATTGGTCGAATCCAGCGGCGCGCAAAACCTTCGTGATTTTGTTGGCTTCACTCTTTGGATTTTTCTCCATCGTCGTCCTCCCACCAAGCATCCACGATTTTCCGAAGACGTTTTTTATCACTTTCTTCGAGAGCCTGATATTTCCTGAAAAAAGCGCTGTCGGTTTCCTCTCTTGGAGATATCTCTGTCGCGCTCCCGAGTAGCGTCTCAGGTGTGAGATTAAGAGCAAGCGCGATCTTGTTCACCTTGTCCACTGATGGATTAGGTTTGTCTCGGTTCTCGAGCTCCCACAGGTAGCTCTTGCTGGAGTCTGTTAGCTCCGCTAAGCGCTCCAGAGACATTCCTAGCTCTCGCCTCCTGGCGCCGATTGTCATTCCAAGGCTTGATGCCACCGTATTCACCTCTCAAGTCGTTCGGTGAGTGTACCACTGTACCGAACGAAAAAAACCCTATTGACAGGGGGACCTGATCAGGCGCACAGTGAAGTCGTCGTTCGGTGGCCTGATATGCCAACGTTCGGTGATGAGGGGTGTAGAGCTTGAGAATATGGCTGGAATGGGCTCTACGCCTAGGCAGTCTGCGGCATACATTGGTCAGCTTGGCCGTATGACATGAGAATAGGCTTTAACGTCCAGATGAGCGGAAACGCTGCGACGGAAGGGGAGTTAAGGGGGAAGGATGGACTAGCGAAGAAAGAATTCAACCGAACATCGAGTCGGAGGTGCTGGGAAACGCAACTGCAATTGCGCCCCAGCGAGTGCATGAAGAATGCAAGCACAGATTCAGTATCTTCATGCGCCATTGGGTAGTCAAGGCTACCCGTTGCTCTGACGCGCACACGAAACCCGTCAGAACACCTATTAACGCCTCAGAAAAGGCGTGTGGAGATACGTATGAACGAAGTCACTCAGAGTCACATTTTCATCGCCGGATTGGATCTCGAGTTCAAACCGGTTCCCATTAACGACGAGACGCCAATCGGTACACAGATTGCCCGTGCCGGCGGCTTTCTTCCCGATCAGATGCCTACGATTCTCCAGGCACTTCCATCCGGAGCATTCGAAGATATCCGCCCGGATGAGCTCGTGAACTTGGCGGCAACGTCGCGCCGCTTCATCGTCGTCGAGTCCGACCGCTCCTATTTCTTTGCGGTCGATGGTCAGCGCTTCGATTGGCCATGCAAGATCATCAATGGTCAGACAATCCGGAAGCTTGCCCAGGTTGCTGAGAAAATGCGCCTGGTGCAGCAGCTGGAAGAAGAAGCTGATCGCGACATCGCAGACGCTGACGTCATCAATCTGGGTGAGGAGGGCATTGAGCGCTTTGTCATTCGTAAGCCGATCTGGAAGCTCAAGATCCAAGGTCGTACCCTGGAGTTCGACAAGCCACAGGTTACTGTACGGGAAGCCGCTTTGCGCGCTGGTCTGGATGTCTCCTTGGATTGGAAGATTACCCTCACAACTGCGGGGCACCATTCCGAACTGCCCGGCTTGGACGCGATCGTTGACCTCAGCGCACCGGGCATCGAGAAGCTGCGGTTCACTCCTAAGGATGTAGGGAACGGTGAAGTCGCAACGGCGCCCCGTCGTGTTTTCAACTTGCTGCCAGCTGACATGCAATACCTTGACCAGCTTGGTTTGCGCTGGGAAACCTGCATCGGGACAGATGGCCTGCGCTATTTGGTGATCCACGACTATGAACTGCCGGCGGGCTATAACCGCCAGCATGTCCAGCTGGCGATTCAAATACTGGCAGGTTACCCGGTCGAGCCGTTAGACAGCTTCTACTTGTACCCCCATGTGTCGCTGGCCACAGGTGTGCTCCCTCCCAATGTGCAGCTGACGGCTCAGATCGACGGTTTGGGTTTCCAGGGGTGGTCACGCCACCGGACAACTGTCCCGTGGAATCCCCACGCCGATAACGTCATTTCGCAACTGGCTCTGGTCGAAGGCTGCCTTCACAAGGAGGTTGGTCAATGAAAACTGGGGCGACGCTCGTGATGACCGAAGCCCTGCACTACGTACTCCGGGAACATCTGTTCCCGGGGGACGGTTTAGAGGCAGCGGCCATCCTTATCTGCACGCGATACGAAGGTGAGCGCACCAAGTTACTCGCGAAGTCTATAATCCCGGTACCCCACGGAGCATGCGTCAGGGAGAAGGATTTTCTGAACTGGCCTGGCGAGTACCTTGATCTTGCGATAGCGCAGAGTGAGGAAACGCAATCTTCAATCATGCTTGTCCATTCTCACCCTGGCGGCTTCCTGGGCTTTTCAGAACTGGATGATGAAAGTGATCAAATCACCATGCGATCACTCTACGCTGGGGTTGAGGTCATCCACGGTTCAGGGGTCATGATCCCTGACGGCAGGGTGGTGGCCCGCACATACGATGATTCGCAATGCTCTACCAATGTACGGTTGGTCTCAGTAATCGGCGATGACATACGGTTGTATTTCGACGGAGTTGAAGGCCATGCAGTTCTGGACGGTAGGTCTGGAACGCCGATGGCGTTTACTTCCGAAATGACTCAGACGCTGGCGAAGCTGAGCGTGGCCGTCATCGGCGTCTCTGGCACGGGCTCAGTTGTGGCCGAGCAGGTTACCCGTTTAGGCTTTGGCGAGGTCATCTTGATTGACCATGACCGCGTTGAGGAGCGCAACCTCAACCGGATACTCAACAGCACCCTGGAGGACGCGACGTCTTCGGCAACCAAGGTGGGAATGTTCGCGAGCTCCATCGAGCGAGTGCGCGGTAAAGGAGTAGCCCGCCCGATAGCAAAATCCATCGGGACTCGCGAGGCTGTACTAGCGGCAGCTGATGCGGACATTCTCTTCTGCTGTGTCGACACGCGATACGCAAGGATGATCGCTGATCGAATCGCTAGTCGTTTCCTCATCCCGCTCTTCGATGTTGGAGTGCTCATTCCTACGATGAAGGATGAGTCGGGAGTGATGATCGCGGGAGTTTATGGCCGTGTAGATTATGTGCAGCCTGGTGGATCATCTCTTGCCGATCGTGAGGTCTATACTGGTGAATCGCTTCGTGCCGAGAGTCTTCTGGCTGCGAATCCGGAGGTCTATCAGCAGCAGATTGAGCATGGATACATTCGAGGATTCCATGAGGAAGCTCCCGCTGTGATTTCCCTGAACATGCTGGCGGCATCCTCATGCGTAATGGAATTTTTGGCCAGAGCATTTCCGATGCGTGAAGAGCCAAACAGCAACTACGCGCGAACCTTGATCAAGTTCAGAGAGGCAGAGCAGGAGTTTACTGCCGAAAAGGACTTTCCAAAGACCCCAGATCCAGGGCTTGCGCTTGGCGCTGCTGAGCCGCTTCTCGGGATCGCTGATCTGGCAGGTAATGTGTGATGCTCAAGGTCTTGAAGAAAGCGGTTTACCGCTGGTTAGATGGCCTGCTCCCTGCTCGAAAATTGGAGGTCGTGCAAGGTGATGTCTTGCCAAGCCGGCTGCCTTTTCGATCTCTAATCCTCATGAAGGATGGCACGGAAGACTGGTGCGTTGGGTTCAAATGTCCATGCGGTTGTGGCCGGACAATTGAGCTTTCACTGCCGCCGGAAGTAACGCCAAGGTGGACATATAGTATCGATTCCCTTGGACGACCAACTCTGCATCCGTCTGTATGGCTTAAAAATGGTTGTGAGTCGCACTTCTGGCTGCGAGATGGCAAGGTTACTTGGGTATGAAACCCTCACCAGCAGGTTCAGTCCCACCTAAAGCAGAGCCTGGTCGTAGTACCAGGCTTTCCTAAAAGCCCGTTAAAAAACTGTCCTAGCTGATCGCTCCGCCACAGGCAAAAACTGACCTCTCAGATCAAATGAGAGATATCCAGATGTCAGTAGATTACGAAACCATCCAAAAAATACAGAAGCTCGGCGACGACGTTCTCGTGGGTGTTGCAGAGGTCGCCGCATTGACCGGGTTCAGCGTACTCACTGTACGCCAGCGCAAACTGCCCGGCCTTGAGCCTGTACATGGGTTATCGAGGCTTAGATGGAGACTGGGAGACCTCAGGACCTGGATGCGTACCGGGGATACGAGTACCCCGCATCAGCCACCAAGAGAGGTTGTGCTTTCAAAGCCGAAGCGCACGGGCCGACCTACGAAAAAGGCACAAGTGGAGGCGCGGCAATGATTGATGCTTTGATCCGGCTCCTATTTTTGTCCACGGCGGAGCAATGATCATGGGCAGACAGAGAACCATCAGAGATCAGAACTTCTGGCGATCGCCCCGCCTCCTGAATTGCACGACCGAAGATAAGGTTGCATTGCTGCACCTATTGACCGCACCTGACAGCAACATTACAGGTGTTTACCCGCTTGTACCGCGAATTGCGGGCGCTGAGCTTGGATGGACCGCAGATCAATGGCTACAGGTTATCCATCGGCTGCAGGACGAAGACCTTGTCAGGTATGACCACAACCGCTTCGTTGTCTGGGTGCGCCTTTGGTGGGACCACCATTCGGCAAGCCAAGTAACGGGGCCGAAGCTGAGAGACAGAGCGATCGGAGAAATCCGTCGGATACCTGGCGAATGGCTTGATGAATTCCTGAATGACTTCAAAGATCGACTGACTGGCGATCAGCAACGCCTGGTGGAGGAATTGCTGCAACCAGACCGCCCACGTGCAACTGGAGAGGTACCGATACCAGAGCAATGCGGTATCGACACCCTATCTACCAATGTCCGGCCTAACAACAAACCTCAACAGAAATCACTAACCAAAACGTCGGGTGTGGGCTCTCGTAAGCTGGATATGTCGGGCATTCCTTCCGAACACCAGACAGATGTACACAGGGGAATAGTCAAAGCCATGACCAGCGGTAAGCTCCGCTTTGCGCCCCAGGTGGTCGTTAACGCAATGGCTGAAAATTACCGCTCGGCCTCAAGCAAGCCACAAAATGCAATGGCCCTCACGCTGTACTTAGCAGAGCACCTGAACAACGCCCCCTCAGCCAACGGTTCAAGGCCGTGAGCTCGTTCAAGCGAGAAATGCGGGGGTGACGGCTACGGTTGCTTTCATTCGTCCGGGACTAATTCGAAACCTAGGACCAGTGCCAATTCGCGATTGGATGAATCGACACGCAGGCGGCTAACCAGCCCCTGCTCTCGCTCCTGCTGTTTGAGCAGATAGGCATCGTCAAAGCATTGCACGATGTCATGCTCATTCAAGATTTTCGCCGAGACCTGTCGTTTTAGCCGATTGATTATCTTTCGAGCGCTGAGCTGGGCTGCCTCTCGCACATGCGCACGCATGAGGACATCTCGAAAAACCCAGTCCGATATCCAACCTTTCGTGAATGCCCAAAACACCAAACGCTGGAAGGTATCCCAAGCCATGCGTGATTGCCCGCTGAGGTAGCGCCTGAGCACTCGACCGTCAGCATCTCCGAAGCCGGACACTTTCAGCTCAGCAAGCTGACGTTCAAGCTTCACTTTAGACATGCCTGATTTCAAGCCAATCCCGGTGAACAGGTACTCGATCAAATCAACGGGCACGCGGACCACGAAGTTTTTCCTGCCGGTGCCCTGGTGATGCTTGATCTCACGAAATACAGCCAGCAGGGCTTCAGACGGCTCGATATCATGGTGACTTAGCTTCATGCAGCTATTGTTCGACTACTCCTACGCTCTGTCAAAAGCATATTGGCTTTCAAGAGCGCGTGTTCCAAGCAGTACAGGACCCTTCGCTCATTTTAGAGCCGTCACCACATGCCCGTAGCTGCAAGCAGAGCTCTGGAGGAAGCTGGGCATGATCTTGAGCTCCCCGGAGCAAATTCGTGGTGTGTCGCATCTGGCAAATAATTTTCGCCGGTCCGGTTCGGCTTTCTGTGCCCTTCGTAATACCGACTTTTTTCATCCATCTAGTCAATATTTCACTACACCTCGTACCTAACCATATTTGCGTTAGCGGTTGGCTAAAGATCCTTCATTCCTGCCACTTTATTATTGCCCCAATGATTTTGAAATGCTTCTTCAGGAAATTTATCGAGACACTCATTGTTTACAGAGGCCGCACACTCCGGAGATACGAAATTATTACTGGACAGGTTTCTCCCAACGCTTTGTCTACGTTCCCCCCACCACCCTCTCTAAGATGCTCTTCATGCTTACCAGCGCTCCGCCTTTGCATCCTCCTCACCTGTTCCCGCAGTTGTCACGAGAACGCGAGCAGAAACTGGGACAGGGTAGGGTTTGTACTCCCGCCAGGCATGGCGTACGTACAAGCGACGGTGCGGCAGTCGTTTCACTCCCTTGCCACGTCTACCATCCCTGCTCAGGGCAAGCCCCGAGACCCCAGAGCGCAAAGCGCAAAGCGCAAAGCGGTTACCGATAAGGCACCAGGTAAGCTGGCCACCTAAAAATCAGTTGAGATACCAAAAATTGAAAGAATTTCATGCTCCGCCAAGCCTCGGCTACGCATGTCTGAACCCGCTGAAGACGTCAGCACATCGTGCTCAATCCTCTGCTGCGCAAGAAGCCGACTCAAAAGGAAAAATTCATCTTGTGCCTCCATCTCCTGGAGACGCTCTGGTGCGCTGAGCGCCCAGCGATCAAGAATCCGCCAACCTCGGAAATGGTAGGAACTTGAGAGGCGGATTGAATCGATAGTCGCTTTGCTCAGCACGCGTGTTGCAACACCTGAAATGTTTCGCTCAATTAGCATCTGTGCTCTCCTTCAATAGGCGATTGATCAAGCGGGTGTTTTGACCAATTGAAGATGATCGAAAACCACCTCTTTCCCGCAGCTCGCAGATATGTGCAGCGGCAAAACCGAGAAAACTCAAAGCCTCTAAATCGTCTAATGCCAGGGCAATATTCGCGGAACGCATTAACTTATTCGCAGCCCGAAGCCGATCAATAGCCTCATCAAAACAGCCGACCCCGATATCTTCAGCCATACCCTTAGCATTCCTCATTAAATGAGCAATCATAAAATCAATTGCCAAGCAGCATTCGCAAGCGAGCTTCCGTATCTACTACCTCCCATGGCTTCAATGCCAAGCCAAATGATGGGATAGATAAATTGGTAGTTAAGAGCTCTAAACGATAATTTCGTTTCCCTACTGGAAGGATACGCCAGGACCTGATCTCATTTAGCTTAAAAAAATGCCCATCTCCATTCACTGGATAAGCTAACAACTTATTATTCAGAGGATCGACACCAACATAAGCATCATTGATCTTGGAAAATACTTCTACCTGAGGCTCAAATTGAGTAGAACGATATTTATCGGCTATGCGCCTAAGCTTTTTTCCGTAAACCTCATTCACCTTCCAGAAAAACCATCCGCCTCCTGCGAAGTACATAAACAAGACCCAAAATAAGCAGCGAATGGCAAGGTTCTCGCTATTAGAAAACCCCAAGAAAAAAGGCAGATTAAAGCCAGTAAGCACCAGTACAACCAGTAGCAATGCGCCAATAGGTAGACAACCAACGGCCCAAGCTACCCGGATTAGCTCCCAAATCAGTCTCATAGCTGCTCCAAAGTTCGTTTACGCTACAAATTTATCTGAAAATCAGTTATCCGAAAAGCAGATATAGCTTCACAGGCTGAATTGCCACTGGGCGCAGCCATGAGCAAAGCGATCTACCGACCTGAGCACGCGATTTTTCTGGAAGAGCTGAAGCAGATGCGGGTCAGAGCAGGGCTGACACAAGCCCAATGCTCAGCAGCATTAGGCAGGCCACAATCGTTTATGAGTGATGTAGAACGAGGAGTCAGGCGACTAGATACGATTCAGCTTCGTGATCTATGCAAGGTCTTGAACACCGATCTCCTCAGCTTTATCGAGTCATTTGAGAAAGCGCTAGACCATAGCAATTTGAAATATTGAGACCTTCAGCCTGCTCTGCTTCCTATAAAGCCGTTTGACACAGCAGGCAAATCTATCTAGCCCTTAGGATCGAGCGTACGTACGTGTAGGATCGATCCTTCGGTGCGCACAACAAACACCACCGGTAATGCGTTAACTAGGCCATCCACTTGAATTAGATAAGCGCCATGGCCTACAGATACTTTGTAGCAGGATGCGTCACACTGCGAATATACATCCGTACATTTAGTTTCGACTCCCGCCAATGCCTTAGCGAACAGCCGAGTACACGCTCTCACCAGCCCCGTAGTAGCTCGTGAAGATGTGGTGGAAGGCCATCTCGCACTTCTCGTTGTAGACCCCCTCGTCGTAGCTCTCAGGCAATCCACGATCGAAAACGATCTCCAGCGTACGCCGCACATCACTTCTGGCCCTATCCTTCTTGCGCCAGTCGAGCACCAGCTTCTCGGCCTTCAGCGTCTCCAGAAGCTCCTTGCAGACCTTCTTCACCTGCGCCCTTTCTTTATCTGCAAGCTCAGGCACGGGTTTGGTCAGGATGTCGAACAGAGCCAGCTCTTCCTCCGAGAGGTTCTCGCGGATAGCTCGTTGATCCTCGACCTGCAGGTCAGCAGTGAGATCCACCAACTGCTTGAAGAACACCTCGATGTTCAGACTGCCAGAGTTGTAGGCATCGATCAGCTTCTGGAACTTCTCCATGAAGTCCTTGCGAGTGGGGTTCTCGGTCAGCATGGTTTCCAATTTCATGCTCAGCAAGGCCCGGAGTTTCTCGGCCTCGGTGCGCTTGCGACCCTGATTGAATTTCTCCTTGAGCTTCTCGAAGTCGATCTGGCTGAGGTCATACAGCGGCTGGTCGTCGTCTTCCTTGATGATGTAAGGCATCGGAGCGATTGAGCGATCCAGTAATTCCTCGACCTGCTGCATTACCTCGGAGATATCCACGGGAGGAGCCAGTGCTTTGATCTTCTGGGCAATAACGGAGATCAGCACAGCGTCAGGAGCCAGGTCATTGGCATCGGGATCAGGAAGAATTGCTCTGTAGACCCGAGACACAATCCGGGCCTGACTCATGAAGCTATTCTTGATTTCCTCATTGGCAATGAGTTGCTCAACAGCATCATCCAGCTTGGCCACCTTCTCGAAGCCTTGGGCATCCTTGATGGCCTGGGCATTCACACCATGCTCGGACAGGAACGTGATCCCCCTGGCAAGCAAGTGCTTCAAATACTCGACCAGCTCGGCCTTGTTCTTGATCAGCTCACCCTCACCGCCCTCACCAGAAGAAGCCCCACCGTAGATCGCCAAGGCTTCCTGCAGCTTACGGAAGACCCCAACATAGTCGACGATCAGCCCCGCCTCTTTGCCCGCATACTTCCTGTTGGCACGAGCGATGGTTTGCATCAGGGTATGGTTCTTCATCGGCTTGTCGAGGTAGATGGTCGAGCAAGACGGCACATCAAAGCCGGTGATCCACATGGCGCACACGAACACCAACCGCAGCGGATCCTTGGAGTCTTTGAACTTCTCGCCTAGGTTCTCCTCATTCATGCGCTTACGGTGCGGGATGATGTCCAGCCCTTTGTCGGCTAGCTCCTTCAGCTCGTTCTGACCTTGGGAGACGACCACCGCCATGTCGGTCGATGTCATCACCTGGATCTTGTGCTGCAACTCTTCCTGCTGCTCCTTGGGAGCCTTTGCGAGCTGAGCTTTCAGGTCAGCCAGATACGTCTTCCAGTGATCCTGAACCTTGTTGTACATACGGACGGCGGTGGCCTTGTCGATGCACACCAGCATGGCCTTTCCCTGGTAACCACGACCAACGAAGTGGTTCACCAGATCCTTGGCGATAGCTTCGAGGCGATCCTCTCGGGTGATCAGGTGGTACTCACGGGCGAAGACCTGCTCTACCTTGCGCTCCTGCTCCTCGTCCAGCTCAGCGTCTTCAAGTAGCGCCGCCAAGTCCTCGTTGAGGTTGTCATTGATGAGTTGCATCTCGGGAATGCGGTTCTCGTAGTACAGCGGAACCGTCGCACCGTCAGCGATGGACTGGCCGAAGTCATAGACCGAGATGTAGTCACCGAAGACCTCTTTGGTCTTCTCCTCGCCAGCCATCAGTGGCGTCCCGGTGAAGCCCAGGAAGGCGGCATTAGGGAGTGCCGTCCTCATGTTCATGGCCAGGGTGTCGTACTGGGAGCGGTGAGCTTCGTCGGTAATGACGATGATGTCCTGGCGATCTGAGAGCTGCGGATAGACCTCGCCCTTCTTGGTACCGAACTTCTGGATCAACGTGAAGACGTAGCGGTGATCTTCGCTGAGCAACTGCTTGAGGTGAGCACCACTGGTGGCATGGGCCTCGACTTCACCTACAGCACCAGTAGCGGCGTAGGTCTTGTAGATCTGCTCCTCCAGTTCGTTGCGGTCGGTGACGATCACGAACGTCCAGTTGCCTGGGATCTTGCGCAGAATCTTCTGAGCGAAGAAGACCATCGACAGAGACTTGCCTGACCCTTGGGTGTGCCAGAAGACGCCAAGCCGCCCAGCCTGATCCTTGGGCCGATCCTTGGTACGCCAGACCTCAGCGATGGCCTTATTGACCCCCAGGTACTGGTGATTCTTGGCGATCTTCTTGACCACACCGCCAGCCACATCCTCGAAGACAGTGAAGTTCTCGATGATATCCAGCAGCCTGGAAGGCTCACCGATGCCGCGGATCGCCGTCTCTAGGGAGACAACGCCCTTCTCACCTTCATTGTTGATCCGCTTCCACTCGAACAGATGCTCCCACGGGGAGAAGGTGCTTCCCACCACGGTCTGGGATCCGTTCGACAGCATCAGTGCGCTGTTGTAGGTGAAGAGCTGCGGGATTACCGTGCGGTAGTCGGTGAGGTTGTCGTCGTAGGCGGCCTTGAGTGTCTTGTGCGTTGCCTTCAGTTCAACGAACAACAGCGGGATACCGTTCACGAAGCCCAGCAGGTCGGTGCGCCGGGTGTGGTAATCCCCCTTCACCCAGAACTGGGAGGCGAGGAAGAAGTCGTTCTCCTCAACATTGCCCCAGTCGATGACCTTGGCCACCTTAAGAGTGTTATGCCTGTGCTCATCGGTAACCGAGATGGGCACTCCATCCTTCAGCAGCCGGTAGACCTCCTGATTGGCGTTGACCGGCAGCAGCTTGGAGCGGTCACGGGCCAGTTCTTCGACCACCAGATCGATGGCCTCGTTAGGCAGATCAGGATTGAGCTTACGGAGTGCTGCCCGCAGACGCCCCTCCAGCACTACTTCCTGCTGGGTCTGGCGACCTTCGCTGGAGGAACTACCTGTCCACTCTGCGTAGAGGTTCCCAGTCTTCCAACCGAGAGACTCGAACAGCGCGATGGCTGGCTGCTCGACCAGCGTGTCCTCGGAATAGTCGTGCGAATGTGGTGCTGCTGGACTCATGCGCCTGAACTCCTTTTAGATCGGCATGGGGATATCGGATAGGTCGATCTCACCGGAGATTAGCTTCGGCAACAACAAGTCACGCTGACTTTGCAAGTTATTATTTTTCTGCCTCAACACATGGATCATCTTGAGCATCGGCAATACAGCGCCATTAAATTGCGCCAGTAGATTCTTGCAAGGCAAAACTACCTCTGCCGCCTCAAAGTCCGATGCTTTGACAGCAGGGTAAGCAGCCCCTGTTGCATGATTGTCAAGATAGCTAACAAACTGATCAGATCCGAGAACTTGGTACAGGTAACTAAACGGCACACTGTCTGCGCGCACCACTGCGAAGCCTGTAGATACAATCGTATTAGGCGGGGGATCAATTATTAGAGCATAGCTCCGAAGCCCAGGTCGAACGCACGACCAAACAACATCCCCCGAGGCTACCTTCCTACGCGCTCGTCCTGGTGCTTCTGAGAACTCAAGTCTTTGTAGCTTATTTACCTGCCTAGTTGAAACCGATGAGATATCAACGTACATAATCTCATCGGGAGCATTTTTAGGGCTTATCGCCTCAGGATTAACTATAGCCACTGAATCGAGTCGTACACGCGACCATCCCTGAGGCACATCATTTTCAAAAGCAAGCCCCTCGTGCCCTGGAAAGCGGAACTGAACGAACCACTCCTCGTACAACCGCCGCGCCATTTCTTCGAGAATCTCGATGCGGCGCGTGTTGTTTTCGATGAGGTTGTCGTAGGATCCTATGATAAGTGAGATTTTTTCTTGGGTCTGAGGTGGCGGGACAGGAATTCTAACTCCTTCAATTTGCTTACCGCTCATGTTTGGCTGGGCAGCTCCGTCAGCCAAATTAAAAAATAGCTCTTGGTAATGTCGCCCGCTAACGATCCCCCAAAAAAAGTCCTTGCCTATAGTTTCAGGCTCGAGTTTTGCGACCCGCTGATTAATCAGAAAGCTCTCATTTGCCAAAATCCTACCAACTTTTCCAGCAGTGGCTCCTGTCATGGCGATGAGGATGTCGCCTTTTCGAGCAGCGAATTTATTTAGCTTCTCAGTAAAAATCTCAGACGGTATGAAGTCACATTCTGATGTGCTAACACTGCAGTCGGCCTGAATGTTTTTTATTTTGATTACAGGTATGCCGGTGTCTGTCCAGTCCTTGCTTTTGAATGCAAATCCAGGAATAACTCGACAGACTTCACCAATACTCTTCCATTGCCAACCCACCGGAAGTTCGACCTGAGTCACTGCATGGCCTCCAGTACCAGCGCTGAATTCTCTGCTATCTGCTGTTCCAGCGCCGCCGCCTCGGCGTTCAGTTGCGTGAGCTCTTCGTTAAGCTCTTCGAAGCGCTCTGCGAAGTCCACATCCTCGGTCTCCCTTGCAGCCGCTCCCACATAACGCCCAGGGTTCAGCGACCAGCCCTGAGACTTGATCAGCTCGCGAGAAGCAACCTTGCATAACCCCGGCACATCCACGTAACCATCGCCCATTCCTCGCTCGGCAAGTAGCTCAGCACTTCCCTGCTCTAACTCTAGGGCTTCGCCACGATAAAGCCGCACGATGTTGGCAATAAACTCGATCTGCTCAGGTTTGAAGTCACGATGAGCCCTGTCAATCTGCCGGTAGATGTGACGAACATCAATAAACAGAATCTTGTCTGCGCGCTCCTCATCACGCTCTTTAGCTCTATCAAAAAACCACAGTGTGCAAGGCAAGGTTACGGTGTAAAAGAAGTTCGAGCCGACCGAAACGATCACGTCGACAGCACCGCTCTCAATCAGTTTCTGCCGGATCACTTGCTCGCTGCCTCGGGCATCGCCCGCCGAGTTCGCCATAACGAAACCCGCACGACCGTTACTATTCAGTGATGCGTAAAACAGCTGGATCCATAGGTAGTTGGCGTTGTCGGTCTTCGGTACGCCTAGCGGGAATCGCAGATCTCCCTCAAGACGCTCCTTATCGACACCCGATACGTTGAACGGCGGATTGGCCATCACGAAGTCGAAGCGCCCACCATCACGAGTAACGGCCTCATGCGGGTCTTCGTAGTAGGTGTTGGCAATACGCACATCACCCGACAGGCCATGCACAGCCAGGTTCATCTTGTTCAGATTGACCGTGACCTGTTCTTTCTCGGTGCCGAAGATGGAGATTTCTTCCATCGCCGTCTTGTGGTGGCGCTTAACGAAGTCAGCCGACTGGGCGAACATACCGCCCGAACCACAAGCCGGGTCGAAGATCCGCCCGTGGAACGGCTCGATGATCTCGACGATCAGCTTCACGATGGACTCGGGGGTATAGAAGACGCCGCCTTTCTGGCCTTCCTTCAGCGCGAAGTTGCCTAGGAAGTACTCGTAAACCTTGCCGAAAGCGTCCCCGCTGAGATCAACAGGCCCGAGCAGCTTGATCAGCTCCAGCAGCACCTTGTTGCCTAGCTGGACGTAGTTGCGAGGCAGAGCGCCTTTGAGGTCGACGTTCTCTTCCTCAACGGCCTTCATGGCTTCATTGATCGCCAGCCCGATGACATCGCCCTCGGTGAGAGTCTGCAAATATGAGAAGCGGGCCTTCTCCGGCAGGAAGATCACGCCCTCGGCCAGATAGTCATCCTTGCTGACCTTGCGGCGACCACCAGAACCAATTGGCCCCAGCTTATCTTCGGCAGCGGCGTACATCTTCTCGGCATATCGCAGGAAGATCAGCCCCAGAACAGGCACCGAGAACTCCCCCGGCCTCAGCCCCGTGTTGGCCCATAGTTGGTCAGCTACAGCCCACAAACGCTTCTCTGCATCTCCAGTGACCAAGGCACATCTCCACGCAATACGGAAAAAGCAGAGAGCATACAACAGAAGGTCATATTGCTATCAGCAGTGTAGGCAATCCACCGACTGCACAGCAGCGACGTCTCTGTGAGCGAATCTGGCCGATTTTTGACTTCTGCCAACTTCAGTTTAGATCAAAGATAGGTAGCTATGAATCACTGCCTTCCGACATTTAGTGGATCCAACGCGCGGATACCCAATCACTCGAATGCCACAAATTTGCCACACTTGCCCCGCTAATCAGGGCGAAAACCCGCTAACCCTAGCTTACACAAACCATTGATTTCTCAGCTAATCCCCGCTAACGTACTGATTCTAAACGTCGACTTTTAGGACTCCGAAGGCAGGGGTCGTGGGTTCGAATCCCGCCGAGTGCGCCATCTCCCGTTCACCGTCGCGTGAACCTCAGCAAAGCCCGCCATCGTGCGGGCTTTGCTGTTTCTGGCTGTCGCTCAAGCCCTTCCAGGACGTACAGAACGCTTGTGAAAAGGCGATCGCCAGATCACCGGCGTGAATTATCTGACCATTATCCCTGGCGCTAACGCGATTCTGCTCTAAGCTCTGACCTCTAGACCCGCTCCAACAGGCCGGCCGGATGCCGATACCCTGGTGATCACCCTGCAAGGACGCCTCATGAGATACCTCCTGACCAGCTCGGTCACCCTCTTTCTCGCCGCTCCGCTCCTGACCGAAGACACCGCCCTGGCCCAGGCCGGCCATGCCCTGCGTCCGGGGATAGAGGCAGCGGCGCACGCCCTCAACCTGTCGCTGCTGCAGAGCAGCGCGGTTGGCAGAGGGCCGGTGGCCGACGGCGCGCGGCTGCAGCTGGCGGCGCTGGAACGGCAGGCGCGGCTGGACGACTAGGGCTTCAAGGCGTTTGCCAAGGCCCGGCGCAGAGCCATTCTTGAACGAAGCGCCCGT
>Ga0157366_1000320_pt1 | contig 22813 bp, 18 predicted proteins | sample AttbisABBM1_FD_113149 | JGI IMG/M metagenome (GOLD analysis project Ga0157366, IMG submission 113149) | Fungus gardens microbial communities from leaf cutter ant in Botucatu, State of São Paulo, Brazil - Atta bisphaerica ABBM1 | ecosystem: Host-associated > Fungi > Mycelium > Unclassified ...
CAGAATGGCCCCAAAGCCGATAATGAAGGTCAGGAAGTAGAAGTAACCCATGAAGCCGGTAGCCCAGAAGACGCTTTTCCGCGCCTCTTTGGCATCGGCCACGGTGAAGAAGCGCATCAGAATGTGTGGCAGGCCAGCCGTACCAAACATCAGCCCTAAGCCCAGTGACAGCGCCGAAATGGGATCTTTGACCAGTCCGCCAGGCTGCATAATCGCGGCGCCCTTAGGATGGACCGCCATCGCTTCGGTGAAGAGCGTATTAAAGCTGAAACCGGTCGCCTTCATGACCATTACCGCCATAAAGGTGGCGCCAAACAGCAGCAGCACCGCTTTGATGATCTGCACCCAGGTGGTGGCGAGCATGCCGCCAAACAGCACATACATCACCATCAGAATGCCGACCAGAATCACCGCCACATGGTAGTTAAGACCAAACAGCAGCTGGATCAGCTTCCCGGCCCCCACCATCTGCGCAATCAGGTAGAGCGCCACCACCACCAGCGAACCGCAGGCGGAGAGAATGCGGATCGGCATCTGCTTAAGACGATAGGAGGCGACATCCGCAAAGGTATAGCGACCCAGGTTGCGCAGCCGTTCGGCGATCAAAAACAGAATCATCGGCCAGCCGACCAGGAAGCCGAGCGAGTAGATCAGCCCGTCATAACCGGAGGTGTAAACCAGCGCCGAAATGCCCAGGAACGACGCCGCGGACATAAAGTCTCCCGCCATCGCCAGACCGTTCTGAAAGCCGGTGATGTTGCCGCCCGCGGTGTAGTAGTCATTGCGTGAACGGGTTCGTCTGGAGGCCCAGTAAGTAATCCCCAGCGTGGCCCCGACGAAAATCATAAACATGATGATCGCCTGATAGTTGGTTGCCTGACGCTGCACGGCACCGGTTATCGCATCGGCGGCCAGCGCGGAGAAGGGCAGCATCAGGGCCAGCAGCCATAAGGTGAGGCGGGTCATGATTTCACCTCGCTGAGGATCGCTTTGGTTAAACGGTCAAACTCCCCGTTGGCGCGCCAGACATAGACGCCGGTCAGCAGAAAGGAGACCACAATCAGCCCGACACCAATCGGGATACCGCGGGTCACGTTGGTGCCGGCGTGCAGCGGCGTACCGAGCCAGCCGGGCGCGAACGCAATCAGCAGAATAAAACCGACATAGAGCACCAGCATAATCAGCGACAGCAGCGTCGCGAACGCCTGGCGTTTACGGACTAGCTCATGAAAACGGGGATTACGTTCAATCTGTTGATTGATTGCATCCTGACTCGAAAGGGCGTCATTCATCACATTTTCTCCAGAGGTCTTGCAGGGGAGAACCTCGCGTCAGGACGCGGATTCAGCTGGTTATAATATTTGTGACTACCGAAACAGACTGCGTGGGGCGGGGGTGGCGGGAAGCGATCTTCCCGCCGGACAGCGTGCGCTTAAGGCATGTTGATGGACTGTTTCTCCTCAAGCAGTTTTTCTACGACGCCAGGATCGGCGAGCGTGGAGGTGTCACCCAGATTGCTGGTGTCGCCGGTGGCAATTTTGCGCAGAATACGGCGCATGATTTTGCCGGAGCGGGTTTTCGGCAGAGAGTCCGTCCAGTGCAGCACATCCGGCGTGGCTATCGGGCCGATCTCTTTGCGTACCCACTGACGGACTTCGGTGTAAAGCTCCGGTGACGGCTCCTCGCCGTGATTCAGCGTGATATAGGCATAAATCGCCTGACCTTTGATGCTGTGCGGAATGCCCACCACCGCGGCTTCGGCAATTTTCGGGTGCGACACCAGCGCCGACTCAATTTCGGCGGTGCCGAGCCGGTGACCGGAGACATTGAGTACGTCATCAACGCGGCCGGTGATCCAGTAGTAGCCATCCTCATCGCGACGGGCACCGTCACCACTGAAGTAGGCATTTTTAAAGGTGGAGAAATAGGTCTGCTCGAAACGGTCATGATCGCCAAAGAGCGTTCGCGCCTGTCCGGGCCAGGATTCCGTGATCACCAGGTTGCCTTCGCAGGCACCTTCCTGAGGCTGACCTTCGTTGTCTACCAGCGCGGGCTGCACCCCGAAGAACGGCCGGGTGGCGGAACCGGCTTTCAGCTCAGTTGCACCCGGCAGCGGGGTGATCATGAAGCCGCCGGTTTCGGTCTGCCACCAGGTGTCCACAATCGGGCAGCGGCTGTTGCCGATTTTCTGATAGTACCACTCCCAGGCTTCCGGGTTGATCGGCTCGCCGACCGAACCCATGATGCGCAGCGTGCTGCGGTCAGTGTTCGCTATCGCCTTATCGCCCTCCGCCATCAGCGCACGGATAGCCGTGGGCGCGGTGTAGAGCAGGGTCACTTTATGTTTATCGACCACTTCCGCCATGCGGCTCGGTGTGGGCCAGTTCGGCACCCCTTCAAACATCAGCGTGGTTGCGCCACAGGCCAGCGGGCCATAGACCAGATAGCTGTGGCCGGTGACCCAGCCGACATCGGCGGTGCACCAGTAGATATCATCCTGATGATAATCAAAGACAAACTTAAAGGTGGTCGCCGCATAGACCAGATAGCCGCCCGTGGTGTGCAGTACCCCTTTGGGTTTACCGGTGGAGCCGGAGGTATAGAGGATAAACAGCGGATCTTCTGCACCCACTTCGGCTGGGGAGTGGTTGGTGCTGGCGTTCTGCATCAGGTCATGCCACCACCGATCGCGGCCTTCCACCCAGCCCACCTCTTTACCGGTGCGCCGGAAGACCACCACGTTGTTCACGCTGGTGACGGCAGGATTTTTTAATGCGTCATCGACATTTTTCTTCAGCGGGATGCTGCGGCCGGCGCGGATCCCTTCATCTGCGGTGATCACCAGCGAGGCACTGGAGTCGACGATACGGCCCGCCACCGCCTCCGGTGAGAAGCCGCCAAAGATCACCGAGTGAACGGCCCCGATACGCGCACAGGCCAGCATCGCCACAGCCGCTTCCGGCACCATCGGCATATAGATCGCCACCACATCGCCTTTTTTCACCTCCAGCAGCTCCAGCACGTTGGCGAAGCGACAGACTTCAGCATGCAGCTGGCGGAAGGTCAGGGTTTTGCTCTCGCTGGCGTCGTCGCCTTCCCAGATAATGGCCGGGTGGTCGCCGCGCGTGGCGAGATGACGGTCAAGGCAGTTTGCCGCCAGGTTCAGCGTGCCATCTTCGTACCAGCGAATGCTGATGTTACCCGGTGCAAACGAGCAGTTTTTCACGGTGCTGTAGGGCTTAATCCAGTCAAGGATTTTGCCCTGTTCGCCCCAGAAACTGTCCGGGTCGTCGACAGAGTGCTGATACATCGCCTGATACTGTTCTGCTGCGATCAGGGCATTCGCTGCAATGTTCTCTGGAACAGGATGTTTGTGGTTTTGGCTCATGGCGGATCTCCTTGAAGATGTTAATGATATGTCAATCAATAGTTAATTGAAGCCTGCCCTGAGCCTTTGTTTCTTTTTTGCGCCACAGATCACGGGATATTTCTTCGCCGCCTGAGCGGGAGGCTATCCCGATATTTCTGCTGGATAAGCCGACGGGGATAAGGGCGACAGGCATGACCTTTTGACACTCACCCTGAATAAAAAGCAAGCAAACGCGCCGGGAGCCTTTTTAACCGCTCCTGCATAGCTATGCGTAAATTCATCGAAGTAATACTTTTCATAACAGCAGGTTAGGGTTTTTCAGCGTCAGCAGCACTTTATGCTACTCAGGTGGTGAACTTTTAATCGGATCCGCCAGGGGTTGCATTTACCACAGTGAAAATGGTACTTATCTCGCCCCTGTTCTGAAGGTATCAACTCAGACCGCGTCTGAAAATGGGTATGGGAATCGTCAGATTTTCATACGAGGCGCTGTTTCAAGACACCCTCTAATTTACCGGGCTTTTTGCTCACTCCCTGTGTGTATCGTCTTCTGCACCTTCGCAGCAGAGAAAAAACGGGTTTTGACTGAGGAAATGACACGTTATGAAAGGTTTTAAAATCAGCCTGGCCTGGCAGATTCTGACAGCCCTTGTGCTTGGTATCATTGTGGGCGCTGTGTTGCATAATCAGCCAGACAATCGTGAATGGTTAGTCACCAACATTCTCAGTCCGGCAGGCGATATCTTCATTCATCTCATCAAGATGATTGTGGTACCGATTGTGATTTCATCCCTGGTGGTCGGCATTGCCGGCGTAGGTGATGCAAAGAAGCTGGGACGCATCGGCGTCAAAACGATTCTCTACTTTGAAGTGATCACCACCCTTGCCATTGTGGTCGGTATTACGCTGGCCAACGTATTTCAACCCGGCACCGGCATCGATATGTCAACGCTGGCAACGGTGGACATCTCTAAATATGAAGCGACAACGGCAGAGGTGCAGGGCGGTCCGCACAGCCTGGTTGCCACCATTCTGTCGCTGATCCCGCAGAACATCTTCGCCTCGATGGTGAAGGGCGACATGCTGCCGATTATCTTTTTCTCGGTGCTGTTTGGCTTAGGCCTCTCGTCTCTGCCGTCAGAACAGCGCGATCCGCTGGTGAACCTGTTCCGTGGCATCTCTGAAACGATGTTTAAAGTCACGAACATGATCATGCGCTATGCGCCGGTAGGGGTGTTTGCGCTGATTGCGGTGACGATTGCCAACTTCGGCTTTGCCTCGCTCTGGCCGCTGGCCAAGCTGGTGCTGCTGGTTTACGTGGCGATTCTCTTCTTCGCCTTCGTGGTACTGGGTGGCGTGGCGCGTCTCTGCAAGCTGCGGATCACCACCCTGATGCGTATCCTGAAAGATGAGCTGATCCTCTCTTACTCCACCACCAGTTCGGAAACCGTGCTGCCACGCATCATGGAGAAGATGGAAGCCTACGGCGCGCCGAAAGCGATCACCAGCTTTGTGGTGCCGACCGGCTACTCATTTAATCTCGATGGTTCAACGCTCTATCAGAGCATCGCGGCCATCTTTATCGCGCAGCTCTATGGCATTGACCTGTCACTGACCGATGAGATTGTGCTGGTGCTGACGCTGATGGTGACCTCGAAAGGGATCGCCGGCGTGCCGGGCGTGTCGTTCGTGGTGCTGCTGGCCACCCTGGGCAGCGTCGGCATTCCGCTGGAAGGCCTGGCGTTTATCGCTGGTGTTGACCGCATCATGGACATGGCGCGTACCGCGCTGAACGTGGTCGGTAACGCGCTGGCGGTGCTGGTGATTTCCCGCTGGGAAAACCAGTTCGATGCAGAACAGGCGAAGGCGTACGAACTGCAGCTGCGGACGCAGACCGCAGGCTGATCGTCGTCGTTCACGCAGAAAGGGCTCAACGAAAGTTGGGCCCTTTTTTTGTGTGGCTTAGTTCATACCGGGTCGATAGGGCAGATGTCCGGCTAAAACTTCTTTTCAAACAGCAGTAAAACAGCCTGAGGGAAGAAAATGTTCACCTGACGAGTAAAGCGTCCCACGCCAGGGACGGCGTGGGACGAGCGTTATGGATGACGAATGCGTCTTTACGATCAGGTGAACCTTTTCTGATCGGCTCCGGTTTGACAACGACGCCACTCACATCCAGTGAAAAAAGATCTCCCCCAGCGAATTAATCATTCTTTATAATGTTTTCCAGTTTGAATAATTTATTCCTTTTGCGGAGCCCGCCATGAAACTCGACCTTAGCCAGATGATTACCGAAGGCCGCAACCCGGCCAGCCAGAACATTGACGAACTCTCCACCGAAGCGATGCTGCGCGTCATTAATGATGAAGATAAAAAGGTCGCGCTGGCGGTTGAGGCTATCCTGCCGCAGATCGCTGCCGCCGTTGACGCCATCTGCGCCGCCTTCCGGGCCGGTGGACGACTGATCTACTGCGGCGCAGGCACCTCCGGACGGCTCGGTATTCTGGACGCCAGCGAATGCCCGCCCACCTTTGGCACCCCCCGCGAACAGGTTATCGGCCTGATCGCCGGTGGCCATACCGCCATCCTGCAGGCGGTTGAAAACGCCGAAGATAACCGGGAGCAGGGCGCGCAGGATCTGAAAGATATCCACTTCAGCCGCCACGATATCCTGGTCGGTATCGCCGCCAGCGGTCGCACACCCTACGTGCTGGGTGCGCTGGCTTACGCGAACGAACTTGGCGCGACCACCGTGGCGCTCACCTGTAATCCGGACAGCGCCATGGCACAGGTTGCCGCGATTGCGCTCACCCCGGTGGTCGGCCCGGAGATTGTCACCGGCTCTTCCCGCATGAAAGCGGGCACGGCGCAGAAACTGGTGCTCAACATGCTTACCACCGGCGCGATGATCCGCAGCGGAAAGGTCTACGGCAATCTCATGGTGGATGTGGAAGCCACGAATCAGAAGCTGGTTCAGCGCCAGGTCAACATCGTCATGCAGGCCACGGATTGCGATGACGCCACGGCCCGCGCCGCGCTCACCGCCTGCGGCGGACACTGCAAAACGGCCATCCTGATGGTGCTGGCCGGACTGGACGCCGATGAGGCAAAAGCGCTGCTCAGCAAGCATCAGGGCTTTATCCGTCAGGCTCTGCAGGCAGCGGGAGCACGCTGATGGCCAGCATCACCGTAGCACTGCTGCGCGATATCCTGCAGGCGGTCGGCGGGGCGCACAACATCGCAGCCTGCGGCCACTGCATGACGCGGCTGCGGCTGACGCTCAATCAGGCCGGGCAGGCCGATCTGCCACGCCTGAAAAGCCTGCCGGGCGTGCTGGGCGTCATCGACAGTGAGGCGCAGCTTCAGATTGTCCTCGGTCCGGGGAAAGCGCAGACCGCCGCGGAAGGAATGCAGCGCCTGCTGTCACAGGAGGATATCTCGCCACCTCCGCGCCAGCAGACGGCGGATCTGGCGCAGCGGACGGCGGAGCAGAAGCAGCAGCTCAGGGCGAAACAGACCCACGGCGTTCACCAGTTTCTGTCGCGTTTTGCCACCATTTTTACCCCGCTGATTCCGGGCTTTATCGGCGCGGGCCTGCTGCTCGGCTTCGCCACGCTGATTGAGCAAAGCCTCCACCTTAATGCGCCCGGCGACCATGCGCCCTGGCTGCTGCACACCGTGGCGTACATGAAAGTGTTCGGCAAAGGGCTGTTCACCTTTCTCAGCATCCTGATTGGCTACAACGCGCAGAAAGCCTTTGGCGGCAGCGGCGTCAACGGTGCCATCATCGCCTCGCTGTTTGTGCTGGGCTATGTGCCCAGCGCCACCACGGGTTACTACAGCGGGATGGAGAGCTTCTTTGGCCTCAGCATCGATCCGCGCGGCAACATTATCGGGGTATTGATGGCGACGATTATCGGGGCTTGGATTGAGAAACAGCTGCGCCGCATCATTCCCGATAACCTCGATATGATCCTCACTTCGCTGTTTACGCTGGTGATCACTGGCGCCATCACCTATCTGCTCATCATGCCGCTGGGCGGTGAACTGTTCAGAGGGATGTCCTGGCTGTTCATCCATCTCAACAATAATCCCTTTGGCTGTGCTCTGCTGGCCGGGCTGTTCCTGATTGCGGTGATGTTCGGCATCCATCAGGGCTTTATTCCGGTCTACTTTGCGCTGATGGAAAGCCAGGGCTTTAACTCCCTGTTTCCGATTCTGGCAATGGCGGGGGCCGGGCAGGTCGGTGCAGCACTGGCGCTGTGGTATAGAGCGGAGAAGGGGGCGCTGCTGCGGGCGCAGATCAAAGGTGCCATTGTGCCGGGCCTGCTGGGTGTCGGTGAACCTCTGATCTACGGCGTCACCCTGCCGCGCCTCAAGCCCTTCATCACAGCCTGTGGGGGCGGAGCGCTGGGCGGTTTCTTTATCGGACTGGTGGCGTGGCTGGGATTACCGGTGGGGATGAATACGGTATTCGGGCCATCCGGTCTGGTCACGCTGCCGCTGATGACGTCCGGACAGGGGATCTTCGCCGGGATGGCGGTCTATCTGGCCGGGCTGATGGTCGCCTGGACCGGCGGGTTTCTGCTGACCTGGTGGTTCGGCACCCGCAATGTTGACCTCAGCTGACGGACTGCCGGAATTCTGAAATCCGGCTAACGGATGAATAATCACCCAAAAATGTGAAAGCCGCTGCAAAGTGGCTTTTTTCGCGGCAGAAATTTAACGGAAACGCTAAAGAGAGTACAGACGCATGCCGAAAACATAAAAAAAGGTAATCGTTATCTCTCAGCTCGCCGTTTTCCCGCTGACAGTTAAGCTGTCACGGGCAGAAGGTGGGTCTTCAAGGATTTTTGATGCGTAACAACCAGCCTGTCTCTCAGCGTGAATATCTGTTCGACGATCATGCGACACTGATGTCCACCACCGATCTCAACAGCCACATCACCTACGCCAACGATGCCTTCATCGAAGCGAGCGGATTCACCGCCGACGAGATCAACGGCCAGCCGCACAATATGGTGCGCCATCCCGACATGCCGCCGGAAGCCTTTGCTGACATGTGGGCGACGCTGAAGCAGGGCGAGCCCTGGACCGCGCTGGTCAAGAACCGACGTAAAAATGGCGATCACTACTGGGTGCGGGCCAATGCCATTCCGGTGGTGCGTGACGGCAAAGTGCAGGGTTATATGTCAGTGCGCACTAAACCCACCCCGGAAGAGGTGCGTCAGAGCGAAGCGCTCTATCAGGATTTTCGTGAAGGCCGCGCCAGAGGGCGACGTTTTCACAAAGGTCTGCTGGTGCGCAGCGGCTGGGGACGACCCGCCTCATTGCTGAAGACGCTGCCACTGCGCTGGCGGATCCGCAGCACCCTGCTGGCACTGCTGCCCCTGTCGGTGGCGGGTACCTGGGCGCTGGGTATGACACCGGCGGCCCTGGCCGGTTTTGCTGCCGGTATGGCCGCTCTGCTGACACTCAGCAGCCTCTGGCTGGAGCAGCAGATCTCCCGCCCGATCGAACGGATGTGTCAGCAGGCCCTGCGCGTGGCGACCGGAGCCAGTCATCAGGTTGAGCAGATGGATCGCGTGGATGAGGTGGGCGTGACGCTGCGTGCCATTGGCCAGCTCGGCCTGATGTTCCGCTGGCTGGTGGATGATGTCAGCGGCCAGGCGATCAACGTTTTAAGCGCCAGCGACGCTATCGCCCGCAGCAATAACGAACTGAGTCGTCGCACCGAGCAGGCGGCCGCCAACGTGCAGCAGACGGCGGCCACCATGAACGAAATGACCGCGACGGTGAAGAGCAATACGGAAACCGCGCATGAGGTAAATACCCTTTCTGCCGACACCAGCAGTGCGGCCAGCAAAGGCGGTGAGGTGATGAGCGAGATGATGGAGATGATGGGCGAAATCGCCGACAGCTCGAAGCGAATCGCCAATATTACCAGCGTGATCGACGGTATTGCCTTCCAGACCAACATCCTGGCGCTGAACGCGGCCGTGGAAGCGGCACGGGCCGGTGAACAGGGCAAGGCTTTGCGGTGGTAGCGGGCGAGGTGCGCAGTCTGGCGCAGCGCAGCGCCAAAGCGGCCAGTGAGATTAAAATGCTGGTCGAAACCAGTGCTGGCCGGGTCAAATCGGGCAATGAACATGCCAGCGCGGCAGGCCGGACCATGCAGGATATCGTGTCGCAGGTGCAGAATGTCACGGCACTGATTGCCCAGATCAGTGCCGCCACCGCCGAGCAGGCCACCGCACTCAGTGAGGTGAGTTCAGCGGTGGAAGATCTTGATGACATTACCCATCAGAACGCCGCGCGCGTATCGGAAAGCGCCGAGGCGTCGGGCCGCATGACCCATCAGGCAAACCGTCTGGTGGAGGCGATCAGCGTATTCCGCTAAGCGGCAGATGAGGCGGTCAGCGCCTGCGTGCCTTCGCGTCCGGCTCGCAGCGCGCCTGGCGACTGACCGACAATGCGTTTAAAGGCGCGGCTGAACGCTGCAATCGAGCCGTAGCCGAGATGGTAAGCCACGGCTTCCACCGCTTCGCCATTGTTCACAATCCGCTGCACTGCCAGCCGCATCCGCAGCTCGGTCAGATAACGTAACGGCGTCATGCCGGTGGCGTTGAGAAAACGGCCGGCAAACACCGAACGCGAACAGCCCGCCACGCTGGCCAGCCGCGCGACCGTCCAGTTTTCGCCCGGCTCCCGGTGCATGGCGGCAATCGCCTGACTCAGCCGCGGATCGCGCATCGCCTGCACCAGCCCGCTCTGCTGACCGCAGCCGTTCTCCACCCAGCCGCGCACAATCAGCGCGGCAACCACGTCGGCCAGACGCGACAGAATACCGGCAAATCCCGCCTGCCGGGTGCGCGACTCCCGTTCCATCGCCGCCAGGATCGGCTGAATCTCCGGATACTGCGACAGCAGGGTACTCACCAGCATCACATCCGGCATAGTATTGATCAGCGGCTGCATGCCGCCCAGTTCAAATGCCATACAGGCGCTGAACAGCAGCACGCTGTGCTCATCCTCACCGGCATCCTCCGGGGCGGCGATGGCGCAGACGCTGTCGCAGATCGGCTTGCTCGTCATATTTTTCACACACAGACAGGCCACCTCCTCGCCGGAGATCAGGCTGTGCGGTTTACCGTGCGGCACCAGCAGCGCATCGCCGCTGTGAAGCGGAAACACCTCACCGGAGGCGCTGCGCACCAGCAGTGAGCCGCGGCCGACAAAGTGAAACTGCGCCCGGCCCGGTGCGTGATCGAAGCGCAGCCCGAACGGTGCGCTTACGGCGATACGCTGATAGTTGACGCCATAAAGGCGCATTCCCATCAACAGCTCGCTGGTCAGGTCTCCATAGTGGCTCATGCGATTCCAGACGAATTATCAAAAATGAAGGTGTAAGCATCATAGATCGTCCTGACGCCTCACTCTATGCTCTCTCACACTTTTTTATCTTCCGGAGAAGCAGCATGAGTCTGACAACCGAAGTGGCTGATGAGGTTTCCTCGCCGACCCACCCCGCGTGGGGCGCAGTTTTTGCTATGGCGTTTGGGGTGTTCAGCCTGATTACCGCCGAATTTTTACCCGTGAGTCTGCTGACGCCCATGGCGCACAGCCTCGGCGTTTCAGAAGGGCAGGCGGGACAGACCGTCACCATTACCGCCCTGGTGGCGCTGTTTACCAGCCTGGTGACCGGCAGCGTCACGCGGCGTATCGACCGCCGCATCGTGATGCTGGTGTTCTCACTGCTGCTGATCGCCTCGGCGCTGATGGTGGCGTTTGCCGGCGATCTGACGGTGATATTGCTGGCGCGCGTGTTGCTGGGGATGGCGATAGGTGGCTTCTGGACGCTCTCAACCGCCATCACCATGCGTCTGGTTCCCGTCGATCAGGTGCCGCGGGCGCTCTCCATCGTCTTCAGCGGGATCTCGCTGGCGACGATTATCGCCACGCCGCTTGGCAGCTACCTCGGTGGCCTGGTGGGCTGGCGCAACATCTTTATGCTGACCGCCGGGCTGGGCGCGGTAGCGCTGCTGTGGCAGTTCTTTACCCTGCCCGCCATGCCGGCAGAGAACAAAGCCCGCAGCGGCGGCGTACTGACCCTGCTGCGGATCGGCGTGATGCGCTGGGGCATGCTGGCCGTGATCATGATGTTCACCGGCCACTTCGCCTTCTTTACCTATCTGCGCCCTTTCCTGGAGGGTGTGGCGCAGTTCAACCTTAACCAGCTGTCGCTGGCGCTGCTGGCCTTTGGTGTGGCGAACTTCTTTGGCACCTCGCTGGCCGGTTTCCTGGTGACCCGCAGCGTGTCGCTGACGCTGAGCGGGATGGCGCTGCTGATGAGCCTGACCGCGCTGCTGCTGGTGACTTTTGGCGGGGTCAGCTGGATAGTGGGAGCGGGCGTGGCGATCTGGGGCATGGCGTTTGGTTCGATGCCTACCGGCTGGTCAACCTGGATTTCGCGCGCGGTGCCGGATGATGCAGAATCGGGCGGTGGTCTGCTGGTCGCCACGATTCAGCTGGCGATAACTGTCGGCGCGGCGGCGGGCGGCTGGATGTTCGATCTGCGCGGCGCTGGCGGCGTATTTGTTGCCAGCGGGGTACTGATGCTGCTGGCTGCACTGACCATCTTCAGCCGGGTCCGGCACCACGGTTAATCTTTTGCAGGCAGCGGATTATGCTGCCTTTACTTTTATGGGTGGGTGATTAACCTTTTGAGCGATAACTGCACGATGCGTGCTTTTTATGTTCAGTTTTTCTGAAAGAGATAAGCAAAACCCTCTGCTTTTCCCTGATCAACTTCCGGACTATTATTTCTATCAACAAGGCAGCAAGCCTTACCTGATAAAAATCAACCGAGGAATTGACCATGAAATCTATCAAAACTTTTGCAGCTGTTATCGCGCTTTCTGTTCTGCCATTCGCCAGCTTCGCGCAATCTGTGACCGCCATCGACTCTACACTGGATGGTGCTGAAGCGAAAATTGCTGCGCAGGCTCAGGAAGCTGGTGCTTCATATAAAATCACTGAAGCTTACACCAACAACGGCGTGCACATGACCGCTGAACTGCTGAAATAATCTCTCTGCCCTCCCATGCTGACAGGACGCCTCCGGGCGTCCTGGCGGCGTTTCTGCGCGAATAATCCTGTCCCTTTCCTTCCGAAATAATTATTATTCTCAAAAACAAGAGTGTCTCTGGCTGCTGGTCAGCTGTTTCTGGTTGCAATGTCGGGCTTTCATTTCACTGCGTCTGCAGTGAATTTACTCTGGAGAAGTTATGAAAGCGAATACCAATACGCGCCGGACGCTGCGTCCGCTGTTACTGGCTACGGCCCTGTTTTCTGCGTCAGGATGGCTGGCCGTGCAGGCAGAAGATCTGAATCAGGCGGTGGGCAAAGGGGTCTATGAACTGGCCGTCAGCCCGAAGGAGAATGCGCTGTTCGTGGCGACAGCACAAAACAGCAGCGGCGAGGGCGGCACCGTGTTTCGTCTCGATCCCGCGACGCTGGCGGTGCAGAAGTCGATCACCACGCCGCTGAAATCGTTTGGTGCGGCGCTCAACCCGCAAACGAACGTGCTCTATATCGGAAATACGCTTGACGGTTCAGTGACCGCGATTGATGCCAGCAGTGGCAATGTCCTTAACACGCGGGTGCTGGATGGCCGCAAGCGCAGCGAAACCGTGCGTCCGTTGCAGCCGCGCCAGGTGGCCGTGGATGTGAAAACTGATCGCGTCTATATCACCGGGCTGGGGCCGCAGAGCGTGGTCTGGGTCGTGGATGGCAGTTCGCTGAAACTGATCAGCACGATCCCGAACACCGGCAAAATGGGCACAGGCCTGGCAGTGGATTCAGCCGCGCAGAAGGTGTACGTCACCAATGCGGATGGCGAGCTGGTGACCATTAACGCCCGCACCAATGCCGTTGAGAAAAAACAGAAGATTGATGGCGATAAAGCGCACTTCTTCCTCAACATTGCACTGGATACGCGCGGTCAGCGTGCCTTCCTGAGTGATTCAAAGCAGGCTCAGGTGCTGGTGGTTGATCTGCGTAGTCAGCAGGTCATACAGCGGATTGCCGTTCCGGAATCGCTGGCGGTACTGTTCAATCCGGATCGCGATGAGCTCTATGTCACCCATCGCAAAGCGGGCGAGGTCAGCATCATCGACGCCCGCACCTATCAGGTTAAACGTACTGTAAAAACGCCGGCCCTGCCGAACAGTCTGGCGCTCTCAGCGGATGGCAACGTGCTTTATGTCAGCGTGAAGCAGCCAGGCTCGCGCAAGGCGCCGCCAGCGAATCCTGATAGCGTGATGCGCATAACTCTGTAAGGAACGCTCTTTGCGCGGGGAGGTAAACGGTTTTACCGCCGCGCTGTGTCACCGGAAAAGCCACTCTCACGGGTGGCTTTTTGTATTGAAAAGCACGCTTTTGGCCAGGACATGTCGCGGTTATGGGGCAACACTTGCCCTTATAGCGAATAAGCTATAGTATGATTTATAGCTTATTCGCTATAAGGATGTTGCGATGTGGGATATCGATACAACTCATCTCTTTGACGAGTGGTTTGAGACCCAGACTGAGGCGCTGAAGGAGGATATGCTCGCCGCGATGATTATCCTTTCCGAGTATGGTCCTCAATTAGGAAGGCCGTATGCTGATACGGTAGACGACTCTGACTTTCCAAATATGAAAGAATTAAGAGTGCAGCATCAGGGCAATCCGATTCGAGCCTTCTTCGCGTTTGATCCTGCTCGCCGTGGCATTGTGTTATGTGCTGGCGATAAAACCGGGGTTAAAGAAAAAAGATTCTATAAAGAGATGATCAAACTGGCAGATGCTGAATTCCGAAAACACCTGAAAAGAGGGGAAAATGGCTAATTTAAAAGAGCTGATGGCAAAGCAAAGCCCGGAAAGTCGTGAGCGTATTGCCGAAAAAGTGGACGAAATGCGGCAGGTTATTGCCCTGAACATGTTGCGGGAAGAACTTAACCTATCCCAGACAGAGATGGCGCGAGCCATGGGGGTGAAGCAGCCAACCATTGCCAGAATGGAGCAGGCTGACAACGATCCACGCCTTTCTACGCTGAAGCGTTACGTTACAGCTCTGGGAGGCGAGATAAGTATTGATGTCAGACTGCCGACAGGAAAAAGAATTGCTTTTGACCTTTGAATAAAAAAAGCCACTTGTCAGAGTGGCTTTTTCGCCTCAATAAAGCGCCTGTGCGCTACACATCCTCTGACGCTTCGCGCATCATCTCGTCGTGCGGCACATCATCCAGAATCTGCTCGAAGCTGCGCAGACGTTTGTAGATGGACATCAGTTCAATCAGCGTCGACCAGGAGGCGATCAGATACTGGAACGAGCCGCGCACCTGATCAAACACGTTGGTGATCTGATTGAGTAAGCCCAGCGTGATGGTGCCCGCCACAATCGAAGGAAACAGCAGGAACAGACCAAACACGTTATCGACCTGCAGATAGAGAATGCGGGTGATGTTGAAGTAGAGATAGTGAAAGTAGAGACGGAAGTAGTTAACCCGCACCTGACTGAACAGCTCCTGCACCGTTTGTGGCCCGGCGCGATCGGCATTATCTTCGCCGTAGACCAGCTCTTTACGGTAGGCGGCTTCGACCCGCTGGTTGCGGAACTCCAGCCCAGGCAGTTTAATCCCGACCAGCGCCAGCAAACCTGTACCAAACACCGACCAGAGCACCGCGGCAATCACCAGCGCGTAAGGGATATTACCGAGGAACGGGATATCTTTAACGTGATGGGAGAGCGCCACCAGTACCGGCAAAAATGCCACCAGCGTCATGATCGCCTGAATAAAACTGACGCCCCAGTTTTCAAGCGTGGTCGCAAAGCGCATGGTGTCTTCCTGCACACGCTGTGCGGCACCTTCAACATGACGCAGCCGCTGCCAGTTGTGCATGTAGTAGTTATTCATGGCGGTACGCCAGCGGAAAACCCAGTGGCTGATAAAGAACGAATTAAGTACGCCAATCACCACCGCGATTAATGCGATGCCGAGAAAAGCCACAACCTGGTGGTAAAACTCAGCAATCTGCACCGATCCCGCTTTTGTCAGCGCTTTCTGGATCAGATCGTAAAACGGGCCATACCAGGCGTTGATGGCGACCCCGACCTGGACACCAAACCAGGTGACAAAGATGATCAGTGCCGATCCCCAGACTGACCAGCGTTGCCACGGATGCGAGTCGATCACCCGCCACGCCACGGCAAAAATGGCGACCATTATCCAGTAGTAGAGATAGAACCAGATCTGACTCGCCGCGATAAAACGCGCTGCGGTCGTCGGCAGGGGCGCTTTGATAGCGGTTTCGAACATGGGCCACATGCCGGGCAACTGCTCAGCAAAACCAAACCAGGCAAAAATAGCGACTAAACTCCAGACGGCCGCTGAGCTGAAAAACAGCGCTGGCCGCGGAAAAAAAGACTTAAACATAGGCACTCCGCTGTTGTGTATGGTCTTTTATAACGTTTTGGTTGCTTGCTGTCTGTAGTCTGTTGTTTCTGCTCATGACAGGGCAGGGATGAATGTTAATGAAATTGTGCGGTTTTGTTTCGCGGAACTAAATCTTTGTGAATAGCAGTGTTACAATATGGCGGCTTGTTACCGGTAACAAACCGGCATCAGGGCCGGTATCTGCTGATAAAAACCACTACAACGCAACCACCTATTTTTTTCATACCGCCATCCAGCGCGGGAATGAGGCAATGTCATGTCAGAACAAAAAAAGGGTCATTCACGCAGGGATTTTTTGCTGAAGACAATCACCCTGGCGCCTGCAATGGCGGTAGGGTCCACAGCGATGGGTGCTCTCTCCCTGCCGCTGACCGCACAGGCGGCGGAAACGCCGGCTGCACCGCAGAAGGCGCGTGATTATCAGCCCTCCTGGTTTACCGCCGAAGAGTATGCCTTTATCACCGCCGCCGTGGCGCGCCTGATCCCCAGCGATGAACGCGGGCCTGGCGCAGTGGAAGCGGGCGTGCCGGAGTTCATTGACCGCCAGATGAATACACCCTATGCCACCGGATCGAACTGGTATATGCAGGGGCCGTTTAATCCCGATCTGCCGAAAGAGCTGGGCTATCAGCTGCCGCTGGTGCCGCAGCAGATCTACCGTCTCGGTCTGGCCGATGCCGACCACTACAGCAAACAGCAGCACGGTAAGGTGTTCGCTCAGCTCAGCGCGGAGCAGCAGGATGCGCTATTGCAGGCGATGGAGAGTGGCAGCGCCGAATTCAGCCAGTTGCCCGCTAAAACCTTCTTTGCCTTTCTGCTGCAGAACACACGCGAAGGCTTCTTCAGCGATCCTGTCCACGGCGGAAATCAGGGAATGGTCGGCTGGAAGCTGATCAACTTCCCTGGCGCACGCGCCGACTTTATGGACTGGGTAGAGCGCGGTGAACGTTATCCGTTCCCGTCAGTATCGATTCGCGGGGAGAGAAGTTAAGCATGGCAAACGAAATGAAAAAAGTGGATGCGGTGATTGTTGGCTTCGGCTGGGCCGGTGCCATCATGGCGAAAGAGCTGACCGAAGCGGGCCTGAATGTGCTGGCGCTGGAGCGTGGGCCGCATCGCGACACCTATCCGGACGGCTCTTATCCGCAGTCCATTGATGAGCTGACCTATAACATCCGCAAAAAGCTGTTCCAGGATCTCTCTAAAAGCACCGTGACCATCCGTCATGATGCTTCGCAGACGGCGGTGCCTTATCGTCAGCTGGCGGCATTCCTGCCCGGCACCGGCACCGGCGGCGCGGGCCTGCACTGGTCAGGCGTCCACTTCCGCGTGGATCCGATTGAACTGCGGATGCGCAGCCATTATGAAGAGCGTTACGGCAAGAATTTCATCCCGGAAGGCATGACGATTCAGGATTTTGGCGTCAGCTACGATGAGCTGGAGCCGTTCTTCGACAAGGCGGAAAAAGTCTTTGGCACCTCAGGCAGCGCCTGGAGTATCAAGGGCAAGGTGGTCGGCAAAGATAAAGGCGGTAACCCGTTTGCGCCCGATCGTTCAGATAACTTCCCGCTGCCCGCACAGAAGCGTACCTACTCGGCGCAGCTGTTTGCGCAGGCGGCGGAGTCGGTCGGCTATCATCCTTACGATCTGCCTTCCGCCAACACCTCCGGGCCCTATACCAACACCTATGGCGCGCAGATGGGGCCGTGTAACTTCTGCGGATACTGCAGCGGCTACGCCTGCTACATGTATTCCAAAGCGTCACCTAACGTGAACATCCTGCCAGCACTGCGCCAGGAGCCAAAGTTTGAACTGCGTAACAACTCGTATGTCCTGCGGGTCAATCTCAGCGATGACAAAACGCGCGCAACCGGCGTGACCTATGTGGACGGGCAGGGGCGCGAACAGGTGCAGCCCGCTGACCTGGTGATCCTCTCCGCCTTCCAGTTCCACAATGTGCATCTGATGCTGCTGTCAGGCATCGGCAAGCCTTACAACCCGATTACCAACGAAGGCACCGTCGGCCGTAACTTCGCCTATCAGAACCTCTCTACCCTGAAGGCGCTGTTTGATAAAAACACCACCACTAACCCGTTTATCGGCGCAGGTGGCGCGGGCGTTGCGGTTGATGATTTCAACGCCGATAACTTCGACCACGGACCGCTGGGCTTTGTGGGCGGATCGCCATTCTGGGTCAACCAGGCGGGAACCAAGCCGATCTCCGGCATGCCAGTGCCTGCCGGTACGCCAGACTGGGGCAGTAAATGGAAAGCGGCGGTGGCGGATACTTACACCCATCACCTGTCGATGGATGCGCACGGCGCGCATCAGTCCTACCGCGCTAACTATCTCGATCTCGATCCCAACTACAAAGATGTTTATGGGCAGCCACTGCTGCGCATGACCTTTGACTGGCAGGAGAACGACATCAAAATGGCGCAGTTTATGGTCGGAAAAATGCGCAATATCGCGGAGGCGATGAATCCGAAGATGATTCTGGGCGGCGCGAAAAAGCCGGGCACCCATTTTGACTCCAGGGTTTATCAGACCACCCACATCAGTGGCGGTGCGATCATGGGCGACGATCCGAAAACCAGTGCGGTTAACCGCTATCTGCAAAGCTGGGACGTGCCGAATGTGTTTGTACCAGGTGCCTCTGCCTTCCCGCAGGGACTGGGCTATAACCCGACCGGCATGGTGGCGGCGCTGACCTACTGGTCAGCTAAAGCGATTCGCGAAAACTACCTGAAGAACCCCGGTCCACTGGTGCAGGCATAAGGAACATGGCGATGAAAAATGGCATTCTGGCCCTGATTCTGGGCACCCTGACCTTTGCCGCGCTGGCGGATGAGAGCCAGGACAATCTGGTTAAGCGGGGAGAGTATCTGGCGCGCGCCGGTGACTGTGTGGCCTGTCACACCAGCAAAGGCGGCGCGACCTTTGCCGGTGGTCTGCCGATGGCCACCCCGATTGGCACCATCTACTCCACCAACATCACTCCCGATCGCACGACCGGTATTGGTGAGTACAGCTACGACGACTTCCAGAAAGCGGTGCGTCATGGTGTGGCGAAAAATGGCGATACCCTCTATCCCGCCATGCCTTATCCCTCTTACGCGGTCGTCAGCGATGAGGATATGAAGGCGCTTTACGCCTATTTCATGCATGGCGTGACGGCGGTGAAGCAGCCAAATCGCGACAGCGACATTCCGTGGCCGCTGTCGATGCGCTGGCCGCTGGCGATCTGGCGCGGGATTTTTGCGCCCGATGTGAAAGCGTTCCAGCCTGCCGCTCAGGAAGATCCGGTGCTGGCGCGCGGTCGCTATCTGGTTGAGGGGCTGGGCCACTGCGGTGCCTGTCACACGCCGCGCAGTTTCACCATGCAGGAGAAGGTGCTGACCAACGCCGAAGGCAACGACTATCTGGCAGGCAGCAGCGCGCCGATTGACGGCTGGACGGCCAGCAACCTGCGTGGCGATAACCGCGATGGGCTGGGGCGCTGGAGCGAAGATGACCTGCGTCAGTTCCTGCGTTATGGCCGTAACGCTCAGACTGCCGCGTTCGGTGGGATGACCGACGTGGTGGAACACAGCCTGCAGCACCTGAGCGAAGCCGATATCACCGCGATTGCGCGCTATCTGAAGTCCCTAGGCGCGAAAGATCCGCATCAGGCGGCCTTCAGCGTGGATGATGCCACCGCCAAAGCGCTCTGGCGCGGCGATGACAGCCAGACCGGTGCGGCGGCCTATGTCGACAGCTGTGCGGCATGCCATAAAACTGATGGCAGCGGCTATAAGCGTTTTTATCCGGCGCTGCGCGGCAACCCGGTGGTACTGGCGGACGATCCGACCTCGCTGATTCACATCGTGCTGGTGGGCGGGCAACTGCCTGGCGTGAACGGTGCGCCATCGACCATTACCATGCCGGCATTTGGCTGGCGGCTGAACGACCAGCAGGTTGCCGATGTGGTGAACTTCGTGCGTAACAGCTGGGGCAATAAGGCGTCAGAACCGGTGACCGCGAAACAGGTCGCGGCGCTGCGTAAAGATGAGAAGGATCGTCTGGGCAGTGCAGACATCCGGGTGCTGGAAGGCAAATAACCCGTAAAAAAGGCCGTCATCATCAGGATGGCGGCCTTTTCTTTTAAATATTCTCCAGATCGATTCCGCGGGTTTTCGGCCCATAAATCCCTACCGACAGCATCACCATCAGCATGCTCAGCACGATGAACGTAATCACGCCCGGTGTGCCGGCGTATTGCAGGATCACCCCGATTAAAATACTGCTGAATACCGTAGAGAGGCGGCTGAAGGAGTAGCAGAAGCCGACTGCCCGCGCCCGGATGTGGGTCGGGAAAATCTCGGTCTGATAGGCGTGGAAGCTGAAAGTCAGCCAGGCGTTGGACCAGGTAATCAGGAAGCCGCAGAGGATCAGCAGCACCGGCTGCGTCTGAAAGGCGAACAGCGTGCCGAATACCACCGTCATCAGCGATGACAGAACAATCTGCCACTTATTCTCCAGCTTATCGGCATAGCGGCTGCAGATCAGCGATCCCAGCGGATAGGCCAGCGTGATAAAGAAGGCATAGAGCAGGCTGTGTGTCACCGTGGCACCGCGGCCTGACAGCAGCGCAGGCAGCCAGTTACCAAAGCCAAAAAAGCCGATCGCCTGGAAAAAGTTCATCACCACCAGCATCAGGGTGCGCTGGCGATAAGCGGGAGCCCAGATCTCACGAAAGCGCCCGCGTTTGGGCAGCTGTGCAGCCGCGTCATCGGGCAGGATAGCGGGCCCGGCCGGAATGCCGCAGCGCTGCTCCATCGCCGATAACACCTCATGCGCCGCCTGATAGCGCCCCTGCTGCGCCAGCCAGCGTGCCGATTCCGGCAGATTTCTGCGCACCAGCCAGATCACCAGTGAACAGAGTGCGCCTGCGATCACGACCCAGCGCCAGCCTTCCAGACCGAACACGGTCTGCGGCACCAGCCACCACGACATCAGCGCGACGGCAGGCACCGATAAAAACTGCACGAAAAAGGCATAAGCAAAGGCGCGGCTGCGCAGGTGGCTCGGCACCCATTCCGACAGATAGGTATCAATGGTCACCAGCTCGACGCCCAGCCCGATTCCCACCAGAAAGCGGAACAGAATGATCATCTCCGCGCTCTGCTGAAAGGCCATCAGTAGGGAAAAGAGCCCATACCAGAGCAGCGCACACATAAAGGTCAGGCGGCGGCCAAATCGGTCAGCGTAGGGGGCCAGCAGGCTGGCGCCGAAAAAGAGGCCGAGAAAGGTGGCTGACGCAAACGCAGCCTGATCGGAGAAGCCGAGCACGCCCGCCTCACCGGTGTGAAAGACGCCTGCCGCCAGCAGGCCGGTGCTGATATAGCCGGTTTCAAACAGGTCGTAAAGTTCAAAAAAGCCGCCCAGTGCCAGCAGGGTGATAAAGCGCCATAAGCCAGCGGACGCGGGCAGCGCATCAATGCGCCCGGCTACGCTGTTGCGGGTCGCCGATGACGCGTGCGTCGGCGGCAGGCGGGTGGAGTGAGTGGTCATATCAGCGTCAACCTCAGGCAGTATGGGAAACACCTGCAGGCGGTTATTCAGAACGTCAACCGTTAGCAGGCGAAGAAATAGCAGAATAATCAATTCATCTGCCGTTGCCGAGAGGGGCGTTGCTGACGATTTAGCAACATACGTTGCAGGTTTTGCCATCCATGGGCTTTTTCATGAAGCAGGCTGGGTGTACTATGTACGCCTCATGGAAGAGACAGGAGTGAGCGATGAGTCAGGCAATTGAGTTTATCGAAACCCCGATGTTTACCCGACAGATAAAGCAAATCGCCACGGATGAAGAGCTTCGGGAGCTTCAGAGGGAGCTTATCGAGTCACCGGAGAAAGGCGATCTTATTCAGAAAACCGGCGGACTGCGAAAAATCAGGATGGCGACGGGCAATCAGGGTAAAAGCAGCAGCGCAAGGGTAATTTACTTTCTGGCTACCGCTGAGGTGATTTACCTGATCATGGCTTATCCAAAGAATCTCAAAGAGAACCTCACAGATGCGGAAAAAGCCGTGCTGAAAAAGCTGACACAAAGACTGAAAGAGGAGATATGACATGAGTTTTTTTGATGAGCTGAAAGCATCGCTGGAAGAGGCGGTGGAGATAAAAAACGGTGTCAGAGAACCCGCCCGTGTTACCCATTACGCGCTGGCTGATGTGAAGGCTATCCGGGCGCAGCTTAACGTTTCCCAGAGTGAAATGGCTGCTGCACTGGGAACCAGCCTTGATACGATAAAGAGCTGGGAAAGCGGACGCCGCAATCCGACCGGACTGGCAGCTAAAGTACTGGCGACTATCCAGAAGAATCCCGCCTTCTTTCAGGAACTGGCTGCGCACTGACATAACTGCAGTGCCGCAGAAAACGTGCCAGCGTTTATGCTGTATCGCTGGCACGGTGCCTTAAGGCAGTTGCGGCCAGACGCCCGGCCCAATTGGTAGTCCCAGCCAGTACCAGGCGACCAGCAGCGCGATCCAGCTGATAAAGAACACCAGCGGATAGGGGAAGATCAGCACATAGTAGGTGCCGAGCTGCGCATCCTTCTGGTATCGCTGCAAAAAGGCGAGGAACAGCGGCAGAAAGGGCGACATCGGTGCCAGCGGCAGTACCGCCGAGTCAGCGATGCGAAAAATCATCTGGGCAAAGGCGGGATGGAAGCCGAGCAGCATAAACATCGGCACGAACACCGGCGCCAGAATCGACCAGATGGCTGAGCCGCTGGCGATAAACATGCAGAGAAATGCCGACAGAAACATCAGGCCAAGAAAAGCGGGCGCGCCGCTGACGCCTGCGCTCTCCAGCACGTCGGTCAGTCCAATCGCCATGAATTTGCCCATGTTGCTCCAGTTAAAGAACGCCACGAACTGCGACAGCGGAAAGACCATC
>Ga0157366_1000321_pt1 | contig 22811 bp, 33 predicted proteins | sample AttbisABBM1_FD_113149 | JGI IMG/M metagenome (GOLD analysis project Ga0157366, IMG submission 113149) | Fungus gardens microbial communities from leaf cutter ant in Botucatu, State of São Paulo, Brazil - Atta bisphaerica ABBM1 | ecosystem: Host-associated > Fungi > Mycelium > Unclassified ...
CCAAAGAGGACGAGATGGTTATTCCCTATGACGGAAGTTAATAGCTAATTTTGGCTCTCATCCGACAACGCTTACAACTGTCTGTGCTATGAAAGTAGCGAGGCCGAGGGATGTCATCTTGTGTGGAAGTTGGAATATACTCCCATTCGAATGTCTCCAAGTCGAACATATACAAGTCGGACGTCATTCTGCGTTCTGTGACGAGCCGTCCTCCCTGGAAATGGAATAAGACAGGAGCTGCCGCAAGACAAGGAGCTGCCTACGAAGAGATACATCTTGGAGCCTACGACGGTCGTAGAGGCACCCTGTAGTAGTAGAGGAGAGAGGAGTCAGTAATGTGTGCCATACACGAAGTAAGAGACATACGACAAGCTTTGGGGGAACATCACCAAGGGTCCTACGACAGAGGGTTGTCAGGTCGTAGATGGAGTGAAGCATTGCGGGAGCCAAGTTGGAAGGGAGCCACTAGTGACCCAAACGAATGACAATTTTGATCCGGAGAATACTACTCCGGAGCTCCGGCCGACCGTAGAGGCCCAGGAACGGGTTATGATTGCAAGAGATCATGGACGCCGTCATCTCATCGACTCTGAACAAGATCAGAGTCCTTGCTCACCGTCAGTACCATTCCACAGACATCCTTTCTCCCTCAACTGTCCTTCCATCCCCCATCGATCAGTTCCGCACATGGTTCAATGACGCTGTGGATCACGGTGTCCAGGAACCAGAGGCCATGTCCCTGTCCACCGCTACCCCGAACGGAATCCCATCTGCACGCATCGTCCTGCTCAAACAGGTTGACGCACTTGGCTTCGTCTTCTATACCAACTACACCTCTCGGAAATCCAGCGAGCTCTTGGCCAATCCCCATGCTGCACTCGTCTTCTATTGGCGAGAGATCCACAGATCCGTTCGCATAGTGGGCTCGGTCGAGAAGCTCTCACCACAAGAGGGAAATGAATACTTCCAGAGCCGTCCTCTGGGAAGTAAGCTGGGTGCATGGGCGAGCAAGCAGAGCACCGTCATTGACGAACATGCGCTTCAGCATCGGTTGGAAAAGGTACACAACAAGTTTGGAATCACAGAGGGCGACAAGCATAGCAACGTGCCAACACCTGACTTTTGGGGAGGGTGGAGAGTGATCCCAGAGTGAGTCATTTGCGACCTTCCAATTGTCCTTTTTTTTCAAACACTTGTTCACAGCGAAGTTGAGTTCTGGTCGGGAAAGCCTTCGCGTTTGCATGATCGCGTACGATACCTTCGAGTCCAAGGTTCTTCACATTGGAAGATTGACAGGCTATCACCATGACATCGTCAATCAATCAGTGACTGAATATACTACAGATCTATTCTTCAGCTTGCTTGACAATAACAATGCTGTTATGTTTAGTTCAGCATCAGTCCTGGCCTTGAGCTGACAGCCAGCAAACTTTCGACCATATCTGCAGCAAATCCTGAGCCTCTTCCTCATTGCCTTTGACCCACTCTTGCAGAGCCTCTCCCTGCAATGCCCGACCAAACGAGAAGGTCAAAGAAGGCAGTCGTGCAAAAGGCGAGGGAGCTTGAGAACAGTTTACAAGAGCATTAACTTTCATGAGGTAGCCTGTCGCGAGGACAGGAGCTAGTCCACCTAGACACCATGAGATGAGCTAAACACGGACATATTATGATTTTTTTTCAAGCCCACCAGAGAGGAATGCAACCCCAGGGACTGATGTCGGGATGGCGCGAGCAACGACAGTGGCAGTAGCGAAAGCAATATCTTCAGGCTTGTATTTGTCTCTATCAACACATTTCAGACCAGGTAAAGGGAACGAAGGTTTGATGATAGATCCTGTCAAAGACAAGTCAAGATACTTCCTGGCCTTGATAACGGTGCTAACCTTCCAAGAGCACATTGTACGCCTTTAAACGACCATAGATCAATTGAATTGCCTGCTCGTGAACCTCAACGCTTCTCGCTAAATCCGCATCTTCGGAAAACTCAACGTCAGGTTCTACGATTGGAACCAATCCCGCTTCTTGGCTGATCGCCGCATATTGACCTAGGGTGTCAGCGAGCAGCTCGAGAGAAGTCTGGGTAGGTAGCCCTCGTTCCTTAGATGTACAAGCAATGGAGACACGCCACTTGGAAAATCGAGCACCAGCCGCACGGGCAACTTGGAGACGACCCAGCAAACCATCCAAACCTTCGACAATAAATTCTGAAGGTGAATTAGGGATTGGTTTAAGTTCGCCGTTGGCTCGGACGCCGGGAATGATGCCCTTGGCTACGAGAATAGGGGCGAGTCCGAAGTCGATCAAGGTCTCTGGGTGAAGAATGACACCGGAAATAAAGTCTTAGGCATATCATGAATTAATATGAGGGTATTGGCATGTTATCGGGCACTTACCGCTAGAAATAGCGTTATATGCACATTTTCTCCAATTCTTCCTTCTTTCCTTATTCTCAGCTTCAGTCCACACTCTCTTGTCCACTTTAACACCATCAAAAGCTGCCTGGATAACGTCAGGCGACTCATCCGTGGCATAGATACCCTTCCCACGATGATTGACAAGAGCTTGAGCCGTCATAATCAGTTCACGGGCAATATGGGGAGACCAGTAAGGCTGTAAGAAGACATTCGAAGGAGGTAGGTGAGAGATTTGCTCGGAAGTCAAGTCCGGTACTGCGAATAAGTTAGGTGGAATGGTTTCAGCGCTGAATTCTGGCATATTTCTTTCTTGTCTGTGGTAGTGAGAAAAGAGATTATTCGCTGGGAAGATCTCACTTTTTCAGGACTGCCCATGGAGAATATTGGTCATCCGACAATCAAAGTCGCTCTGGTCGACCCCTTTGCCCAAGGAAAAAACTGAAGCAGAGCAGCTTTCATTTTTGAAAACAGATTGGTACGAGTCCGAGGCACACGTTGGTAAGCAAGTCTGGCCTCCTAGGGACAATTTTCGACCACAGAATCTGTTTGTCTATGTTTTGTGTGTTTCCTACCTACCCTATGCTTTCACGGAATACTTGGAGGCTCTTGCAACAACAAAGTGGGCGGAGAACAAGCACCAGTACGCGCTTCAAAAACACGAGTACCAAACAAGAATATCAGGATCAAGATGAGGCAATTGATTTCCGGCCTCCTTGGGTGTATGTCGGCTCTCGTTTAATGACGTTCGTCATGATACCTGGTGCGTCGTCTTTCCTTCCACGATGTGACTAAGTCTGTATATAGATTCTATGTCTAGGTATTTTATTTTATTCCATATTTTTCTATGACTTCGGAGAAAGAGATCATGTGTTTCAGCCTGTGCGTATCTCGAATCACAAATTTTTCTGTCTTCCTTTTTCAAAAATATTGGCCACCAATTGGTTAGGCAAGGAGATGGGCATTGAAACAAAAGGCCACGTTTCTGACACTCTCACCTGATGAGGAACACATCCTGAATGGTAACAAGCCCAAGCCGGAAACATCGTGACAACAGATCTTATATCATGCTCAACGCGAGCTGTGGTTTAGTCCGTGATAGCTTCAACTCCCGGGCATTCATATCCAATGTCGTTTCGGCAATAGCGACACAAGTGAGATGAGCTCATTTTTTTGGGACTGGAGAGAGAGGATTTGTTGGTGGTGCAAAGTTGTATATGGGGCATTCGATTGCATATTCTTAGGACTAGGAAGCTCTTGTCATATAACCTGCTCAAGTCATAACATCCCAACCACTGATCATCAAGTCAACACTGTCAGTGGAATTGAAGGTTTAGATGTCAAAATGTATCAAATAAACCTCCATCACGCCGTAGGACGAGTCGGCCTACACTACCATCAAGACCAGCCAGACTCTCGAAATCAATCCTGCTGCAACCGATATTGAGTATATTGAGGTACAGATGGGCAAACAGAGGGATGCGACCACACATTATGAACCTAAAATGTATCGTCTTAGGTCACCAACCGATTTCTTTGATCAAGACACCGAACAAAGGGTTTCCCAGAAATACCGGTCACTTGTCATGTTCATGAAGTCTTCTGCATGTCTTTTTCAGGCCGCTAGCTTTTACTTGGGTGGTTGACAAGCGGTCCGCTTCCTCGATAGTTAAAGCCATATCGAACAAAATTTCAGAAGCATTGGAGTCAGTCAGTTCAAGACAAGAGGCGAATCTCGCAAAAAAAAATTCCATAGCATCGGGAAGGATACGCGACCTTCGCCATCGCATACAAACCCACCCACCACGGGGCGTACATCTAAACTGCGGACGCTCGCGATGACATAACCCCCCTCTTTGTCATGAGTCATAGTATTTGGCGATGCTTACCGAGGTCGACCACAGTCTGTCTGTCAGCTCCATCCTGATGCCATATGATGACTGACCGACCATTACAGATTAGATGATTTTTTCTGACGACATTTCCGCTTGCAGGACAAAATCCATATAGACCATTCTGGGATGACGTTATAAGTTCTGTGTATGAAGTCGGAATCATAATTGTCTCTCTCCTCTATCTATTGTGTGTGTGTTGACGATGACGAACTAGAAAGGTCTCGTGGGCTAGCATGACAATTTGGGACTCACGGATCTTAATGACGCCTGGCCCATCTCGCCAAAAGTCTTTTGTTTGAATATCGGCTTTGTCTTGCCGTGCCGTATGCCCTGTCGCCAAATGTGTTCTGAAACTCAAAATTCTGTGGATTCTGACAGCACTGACAATAAGCAAGCCTTACACGACTCACTCGGTTTTTATTTGGACAGGAATACCTGACAACCTATAAAGGTTTGCTCATTCTGGCCTACCATCCCAAGATCTTTCCTCCTCTTCCTCCTCTGAACACATGGATATGAATTACTACCCTATTATATTCGGAGACATCTGGGACAGAGGCACTAATCTCATACCTGAGGTTGCCTTGATGGAAAATTATGAACATTTCTCTCCTACCAGTGAACTCTGTCAAGGCTTTGAGTTGTGCTATAGAAGCATCGAACCCGAGAGGACTCCATGCCGAGAGGACTCCATGACGAGCCCTTGATGTGTCGGACACTCAGGGACATCAGGTGAATATTTAAATACATTTTCTTTCTCCCTTGGTTTCTCAATATAACTTAGATCTGCTGCAACCCGGCTCTCCTGTCGGAAGTGCCTATGTAGGGTTCTGCAGCAGGAATCAAAATTTATGTATGAAAATAATATCATCTTTTGAAGCTCACCAATGTGGAGATGTGTATGTGGGGTAAAGGCAAAGATTAGGTAGAAACTTCGCTATTGTACTTTTAGTAGATCAAACTCTTGCCTTCCGAGCCATGTTGAGCTCATTGATAGTCTCAACACATTTGTAGAAGTGATACTGTGGATTAGCTAATAGAAATAATAGCTACAAGTATATTAGAGTCAACTTCATTGCTCAATGTAATCTTATATTGAAATTGATATGTTTTTGGGATTGTTACTCGCTAAGTTTGTGATCAAGCTTTGGCAAAATCATTCGCATATAGGACTAGATCTGGTCATAGTCACCGGATTCAGTATAGCTATATGTATATGTATAATATAGGCGCCCGTTACATCTGAAAGATGGAGTCAACGAACTTGGAGAGCTCAGTTACCGACCGAATTTTTTTTAACAAGTCTCCGTTTTCATGTCAAGCTGGCATGTCATGAATTGATTCCCAAACACAATGGAACTGACAATCTCATCGAAAATCTCAAATGAATGAATGTTAGCAGAGGATTACCGGTGATGTCTTCAGGAGAGCAGAAAAGGACATTAAATTCGATAGAAAAACACAAGATACTCTGGGAGCTTTGAAAGTAGCACAAACCGAGGGCAAATCCGATGAAACAGTGTCTTGTGCCTGCATCTGGTGCACTCTTGCGACACAAGCCAATGACATCTCAGAGGAGGACACTGTAGGGCGACCCAACCACTGAAACACACGCTTATTCTCGATAGAACACCTTTCCTTTCGTTCATTTCCCGTCCTCTGGACACTGCTACATCCTCCACAAAATCTCGCAAGTAGATTCCGCGTCTTTTATTCACGTGACTACGTCTATTCTGAACACCAGCCCTAGGCGCTTTGTGTTTGTGTTGTGATGGTCTTTAAAACTCCAAAGGATATCTCTCGTCCGCCTCTTATTACTCCTTCAGCCTCTCCCCCACCTCATGCATCGTCTTCCAAAACTAATAGTGCTTCACCCTCTAAACGCCAGCGCCTGTCTTCAGTTTCACGTTCTTCCAGTCTACAACGTGCATCGGAGTCTGTTCTAGATATACAAACGGAACGCGAGGCATCGCGTACACGCCTTCTTGATACTTGGTCTCAGCTCGCAGAACGATATTCTCGACCTTTGGATGAAGATGACATCGTAGATATCCGAACAGGAGAGATAGTCAAGGATAATGGATTTTGGAGGGCAACCCGCCGGTTCGGTTTTGGGGAAGTCCTCGCCCCAGAGTACCAGGAAGAAACTGCGGCAAAAGAGTCTGGAGATGAGGATGGAGCGGACGAGCTCGATGCATTTACCGAGGAACATGATTACCTGGAGGATGTGTTCTTGGCAAGAGGATTGCAAAAACCATCACCAGTATCTTCTAACGCGGAATATGAAGATGATTTGAGAGAGTTTCTTGAGGCAGAGGAGCGAAGGAAGGAGGAATATGGGAGTGAGCTAGAGGAGGAAATTATAGAGACTAGTGATGTAGTCAAGAAAGGGTGGAGTCTTCACTACCCTTCTATGACTCACGATTTGCATGAGGACAATGGTGATGAGGATGAGGGATCTGAAGGCGAGGATGAGGAATCTGAAGGCGAGGAGGACGAAGCTGGTACCGTTCAGGATCCGCCCTGCACCAGTTCACCTGTGTGTTCAGAATATTCCGAGTCTGACGACGAGCTCGATAACTGGGAACCAACAGAAGCTAGTATGGTCGCTATCGCACGAAACCATGTCTCAGAGACTCTATCTGTGGACGACTATTCCGATTCAGAGTCAGAAGTAGAAATAGTGTCTGTTACAAAGTTCTTGCCTGACAAACAACCAATTCAAGCTATACAGTTGCACACTCCCCCTCATTCATATTCTTCTGCTGACCGGTCCATTACTGGCATTCCTTTACCTCATCCACCCTCAACTCCTACTCGACCTAGTAATCCTCCATGTGCTCGTCGAGGCAGGATTGATTCTTCTTTTCCACAGAAACCTCAGATATACCACTCCAAGCCTAGGTCTCTGACATCAAGTCGGCGAGTGAAAACTCCACCCGATGTTCTTAACTTATTGAGGGTTAGCCCCGGTTGACTTGCCTATGGGTCAGGAGTATCTTTCTTATTATTATGTACATTTTTTGTGTCTGTTGTTACAAGTCTAACCAAAACTATTTTTCTCGATACAAACAAACCGTAGATATTCCTTGTCTCACCGTCGCCTCTAGATCTGGAATAAGCTTATTAAATGTAGATCTTACTGATTATGTATAGCCTCATATCATCTCTCTAGGTAAATATGCATTTAGTGTACATCTGGAGTGTCTGAGCCTCATATTTTTATGAATGACGAGAAGAAATATGAACAGGTTGTGGTCAAGTCATCTCCAACTTCTATTGTATTTCCGATACAGTGTCCTCATAGTTGTTGCCAGAAGTATATGTCTATCGTGGGGACTAACTTGACGAGTGAGATGCTATGACAAGATCATAAGTGATGGGTTGATGTGATGTGATGATCATCTCAGATCGAAGCTACCATATTCCCTTACCATGGGTGCTGGACAGTCCACTTCTCCATCCCACCCACCTTCACGTGGTCTTCATGTTTTGAGGGTCACCCCACTATCTCCAGCCTCCCAAACCAATATTGAGCCTTTTTTTGATTTTGTCGTCGGCTTCGAAGGAGATTCGTTCTCCTCCGATAATGCCATCAACGCATCGGAATTAGAGAAAATAGTAGAATCTCATGAGGGTTACGTTCTCAACCTTGTGGTTTGGAGCAGCAAAAGTCAACAGACACGAGGTAATTTGGGCCTTTTGTCTTCACGTCGCGTTGACAACGTCGAGAAGTCGTGCCAATCGTTCCCTCTCGCACATGGTCTTTGCAGCAAGATGAACATCTGACGAATGGAAATGATGCACAGCCATCCCTTTTGGGCCTCAGTATGAGGATTTGTGAACCTGAGTCAGCCACCGAGAATGTATGGCATGTTTTGGATGTAATTGAAGGAAGCCCAGCAGAAAGTGCTGGCCTAGTGCCGATGGGTGATTGGATTCTTGGTAAGTCAGTTAAGGCGGCCCTCCACCTTTACTTTGTCCTCACTAGAGCGAAGGCTGGTCAGGGGGTGTCCTGAGCGCAGAAAACGATTTCTACGACCTGGTTGAAGCGGTACGCAGCAAAAGACACTTGGTCCTTCCATCAATTGACGCTCACATAGCATATCGACAAACCTTTGCGGGTCTACGTTTACTCATATGACTTCGAGTTGGTAGTTTCCTTGCATCTCAGTCTCCCGACATTAATCCCACATTCTCAGCACTCTGAGAGAGGTGGTATTGATTCCAAATCGCCACTGGGGCGGTGAAGGACTTCTTGGATGTGTATTTGGGTGCGGTTCCTCGGTTAAGTCTCAACCGGCCTTTGACGTGCTCCTTTCCCTTTCACTTCAGATTTGGCTTATTACACAGAATTCCATTACAACCATTGGATAAAATCCCGGGCTCTATACCTCCTGAACTTGAAGAAGAACGCGAGGAACAAGAACTTTTTGTTCCTGCGGACATCGAAACCCACATTCCGCAACCACAAGATTGGCAGGCCAACCGGGATCTCTCGAGCGGGGTCTATCATACCACAGATCTCTAGGGATCTGACTTTATGTAAATACTGTTGGTTGTCCACTTCACTATCAATTCAGTCTTTAGCATCAAGCCCACTTAAATTTCTCCGTATAAATAACTAATTCAGGTTCTCAATTCACTTTTGACACGTATAGAGGACTGATTTTCCCATAACCAGGCCAGTCAGCATAGAGTATTTTGGCAAGACTCAGTGGCTCCCGGACCGTCCATTCAATTACATAACCTTCTTTGTGTTTTCTCTCTGAATAGGTTGAGGAGCCCCACTAGTGTTGATGCTAAGCCATGGCACTCCAGGGTTGATCCCTAATGGACATTATCGCTGGATCCTACTCGCCAAAAAGGGAGTAAAATGGGGCAAGCTCACTCTTTTTAATATCCCAGTCGGGTGGCTCTTTTGTTAGTATTATCTCGGTTTCGAGTGCACTCGTGATTTTCTACTTCTGATTGACGGTCCGCTGGGACTTCTAGATTAAAATTAGATCAGTCACCTGGCTGGATGGTTGAAAGGCCATCGAACTCTTCTGCTTCTGTTCCCTACAAGAGCAAGTAATAACCCTGAAGAATTGATACAAGCGAGGCTATAAAAGTTTAATACTGTTGCTGATATATCCTCACTTGCAAGCACCCTTACGGAGGCATGTTTCTCTGTATCCTGAATCTTCTACTCATTCTGCCTGTGGCCTTCGCGGCCTTTGGTGTCACAACCTCCGGGACTAACATGGTCGTTGATTCTGGGGCTGGCCTAGTCACAACTAGTGAGTGACTATCGATAGTAAAGACGTGTCATAGGAATGCTAACATGTGGGTGAGCCAGTACACACAACAAATGGAGATGTTACCTCTATTCTATTCAACGGAAAACAGTTACAAGACTCTTCCAAATTTTCTCAGCTCAGTTCTGGTCTTGGTAAGGAAATGATAAACCTGAATATTGTTCCGCCAGACAATGAAATTCAATTGAGGTTCGGCAACTGTAACCTCTTCTGTGGCCAATAACATCGCGGTTATCACCATCAGAACAAGCACGATCGTGAGCTCAAAAGATCGGGTCAATGCTGGAGTTCTCTGATTGGAATGAGTAGACTCACTACATCATTGTTCGCTCAGGGCAGAACACCCTATACATGGGTACCTTTGCCTCCCAGGAGCCAGCAGTAGGGGAACTTCGTTTCATTGCACGTTTGCTGAAATCATCACTTCCGAGTGGCATCCCACAGTCTGAAATTCAGGGTGGGAGTGCTATCGAGGGCTCCGACGTCTTTCTGGTGAATGGCCAGACTCGGTCCAAGTTCTATTCCAGTGTCAGTGATACATTTATGATTGAATGCTTTTGCCAGTGTTGTTCTAACAGAGTACCGTTCATAGATCCGTTTCATTGAGGACCAAGTCCATGGCGTGACGGGTTCCGGTGTTGGTGCATACATGATGATTCCTGGCATTGGCTATGAAACATCCTCAGGTGGCCCATTCTTCCGAGGTTCGAGCAGCTCCATTTTCCAAAGTTATTGGTTATGAGCACTCACGCCCATTCCTCGTAGATATTAACAATCAGGGTAGTGATCAGCAGGAGCTTTACTTTTACATGAACTCGAACCACGAGCAGACCGAAACATATAGGACAGGCTTTTTCGGTCCGTACGTCATTTTTACTGGTCTCCATCGACGAATCTGTCGACGGCGGCTCACATACCATCATGACCAGCTATGCCCTTGCCTTTACGACTGGCCCCGCACCGTCTGGGAATTTGGACACAAGCTTCATGGATAACCTCAATCTCCAAGGTTATGTCGGAGCCTCCGGTCGTGGTACTGTCTCTGGTAGTTATTCTGGTACATTGTCTGGACAACCTGTTACCATTGGTTTCAAGGTACAGTCTCTTTGATGGATTGTGATTCTTCCTGATTCCTTCAAGAATTCTGCAGCACAGTATTGGGCCTCTGGTTCCGGGTACGTTGTATTCAGGAAGCACTAGCTATTCAATAACCAGTCATTCATATCTTACACAGTGGACAATTCACAAGAAACATGATGAAACCTGGTACCTACACTGTAACTTTATATCAAGGTGAACTTGAGGCTGGTTCGGGTAGTGTCACAGTGACTGCTGGCGGGACTTCTTCCATCAACTTGTCATCAAATCTCAACCGGCCGAGTACCATCTGGTCAATTGGTAGATATTTCCGCAGTTTGGGCAAGGAGAGAGGGGCTGACAACTTATTAGGAACCGTCGATGGGACTCCAGCTGGGTGAGTTCAAATTGAATGGAAAACATTTCTGGCTTAATTTGAATAGATTCTTGAATGCTAACAATATTGAGCACATGCACCCGTGAGTGACTAAGACGATGCCAATACGTTATGAACTCCCACTTTTTTTAAAAAAAAACTCAGGTCCGATTCGAGAATGAGTAACTGGGGTCCGATCACGTTCACTATTGGATCCTCGTCAGACTCGTCTTTCCCTATGGCTCAATTCAAGGACGTGAGCTCATGTCCACAAATTAGTATTACACATCGATTGATGTAACGTATCCCATTTCAGATAAACAACCCAACTACGATAAGATGGACAGCTTCCTCGTCGCAGATTGGTTTGTGTCATTGAGGGTTTAAGCGCAAATTCTACTTACACCATTGTTTTGTTTGTAGGCGCTCGAACTCTTCGTATTCGTACTACCGAAGCTTTTGCTGGTGGTCGACCTCAAATCACAGTGAATTCATTCACTTCAAACGCTCCTTCTCGTTAGTGCTCTTTGATTTCAGTTCTTGTCTGTGACATCGATCTTGATGCTGTCATTTCCTTAGCCCCACCAGCGGTTAACTCCCGGGGGTAATGATCTAGACAATCTTTCTGCTACAGTCGGAATTTCTAATGTTTTTTCAGCGTCACTCGTGGGACTTGGAGAGGTCTCAATCAGTTCTGTAAGTCGTATTACTGGTTACTGAAGGGTGAGAAATCGTACTAACATCGTATTCGGTTCAGATGACTTCACCATCCCTGCTGGTGAGTCAAGACGTGATTCTTCCAATCAGTGGTCAAGCTGACAACTGTCCTTAGGCACGCTCGTGACCGGTGTCAATACCATCCAGATCAATGTAATTAGTGGTAGTTCCGGGTCCGATTTCCTCAGTCCCAATTTTGTTTATGACTCTGTTGAACTGTTTTAGGAGGTGATGACTTATTAGTAAATGCATTGGGTGCTATTAGTTTCAAAATGCGATTGTGGATGCATATAAGCAGTACGGTACAAAGATAGTACAAAGATATGGCAAATGTGTCAAAAGAAACGTTCAACAACCGCGAAGGCGAATCGTTCACTCCCGTCCAGTTGATGGGGGTGCATCACTCCTGGCAGTAGGGCTAACAGGAGTGTCAGGTTTGAATTCGAGACTCATAGCAATCGTTGGCCACACTGTAAATGTCTCAGCATCTCAGTAGCTGTATATAGCAAGAAAATCATACCTTCTTCGAAGCCAGGGTGTCTCCCAATTCTGATCTGATGCCACACTTTCTTCATTGCATCTGAGGTACGAATCTCTTGCCAATTCTTCAGGAAGAAATCTATCTCCACCTTCACAAATGCTGTGATTAACAGCGTAGAATGAGTGATATAGCCTCTGCTCACCTTTCGAATTTCCTCGAATATCGATGCAAACGGAGAAAAGACCTCGTAAGCAATGTTCTCTACAGTGAGAGATTGGAAGACATGCTGTTTATAAACCATGCATATAGTTAAGTAATATCACTTGGGAGTTGATCCGCGCATACCTGAGCCGCCCGTGCTTTCAGATCGCTTAAATTCAGTCCTGTGAACGTTTGTCAGAAACGCATCAACAAAGGGTCAAAAGGGAACATACGATCAGCTTCCCTGTAAATGGCCTTGGCAGAACAGGGAGCGGGATGCCCTGGATTATGCTTCATCCAATCTCTGACCCATTCCTTCCTGGACGTCGCGGAATCTGTGTAAGTCGCTTTCTTCGACACAGACGCAGGAGGAGGTATGTCTTCAGAGCGGGGCGATGATGGAAACGAAGGAGAGGTCGTGATGAGACGAGATGAGACAAAGCAAGACGAGAGCGGCGCAAAAACGATATTGTCAGTATATATCTAAAGACTTCTGAGCAAGTGGAATAACGTAACTAAATATTATCACCCACATAATACAAGAGGGCACGGTAGGTGTTGTACGCGACACCTCTGATTAGTACTGTTGAATGAGCCTTTAATGGAGTTTGCCGGTCGGTGTGAGTCCCTGGACATTGATCAGGAACTATCAAGGGTGCTGATGCCAAAGACGCGGAAGTAGGTTCCAGCTGGGAGCTATTCATGAGATCGTCGACTTGTCGGATGTCTTGTTGTACAACGCTTTCAGAAAATGGGAAAGTCTCGTCACCACGAGGCAGGTTGACTTGCGCAAAGTCAGTCTCCGAGGAATCTGCTTGAGATGCCACTTCGTCATGTTCGTCCGCCTCAAAAGGGTCATCATCTTCGTCGTCAGAATCAATATATTCATCGCTGTAAACCCCGCCCTCATTTTGAGTGGTAGAGCCAGTAATTGTTCGGCTCGTGGGTCGTGGGGTCTGTAGGGGATTGTATTCCATGACCCCCTCAGCGAAGTCAGAGCCAAGCACTGTACATCTTCATCAAACGGGTTGGTCGGCCAAAAATGAAAATGTCACGTACTATCTTCGAAGTGTTCGGCTCGTTGTAACATCTTGCGAGATGCCCATATGCGTCGGGCTTTGCAAGGGCTCTCATTCCGACGAAGGATTACAAATTCAACATCGGAGTAACGAGGATCATTGAGAAGTGACCCTACTGTGTCGACTAAGGGCTTCGGGACAGATAAATTGGTAGCGGGCGGTAGGAGAGATGTAGGGCTGGGTGAGGATGTAATACTACAGACGATGACAAAGGCATCTTGGGCTTTTGCGCTCATTGACTGGTAATAAACGGTGTCCCGTCGAGCAAACTGCGCCCTGGAGGAAAGAACAGGTGAGCCCTCATCTCAGTCCCGAGTTGTGTTGACTGCACCATCCCCAGTTCGCTGTCTTCATCGATTCATGAGAAAAATACATGCGGATCAATCTGTTTTTTTGCGCACCTTGTAGGAGAATGAGTGATTAGAAGCTTCTTTGAGGTTGTGAAGCACAGTTCTCTCAGCACTGAGTAGTGAAATTAGGAGATTTAGCGAGCATCTAGGTGTAGCAAAGCTTACTTGCGTAGCTCAAAACAAAATTTGTAGATCCCCTCTCGAACCCATTTCCCCGAGTTCTTGAGTGAAGCTTCCTTCTCTGTCGCGGTAGGCTACAATACTTCAAGCGATACCCTCAGGCGAACTGATTCATCTCGCACCTCGCAGGCCAAGAATAGACTAATGTATCCTCCCCCTTCTGTCAGCTGGGGCAGCTCCTTTGGCACTCCTCCATTTGGATAGAACAGTATCTAGTTACGTCTGGGTCAATAAAATAGCCCATGACTACATCGCCAACAGCTTGCACTTGCCTGCCAGCGTCCCCCACCGAACTTGGGTGACTTCACTGCCTTTGACTTGGCCTCTCCTTTGGTCGAGTCAAATAGGTACTTCAGATTGCGAATGGTCCACTCAAACGTAAGAGAACAATACTCATTGCAATCCAAATCCTGTAGGTCCAATTGATTCATGGAATTTGTGGATCAGAAGAACCAGACAGATGTCTAAAACGGACTAAATAGCAAAATTACTATTACTATGACGTCACTCTCTTCCTGCCAGCATATTTCGGAAGTCATCCTGATCCTTTGTCCGGCCACCAGTCCCAAGTCCCCCTGCAGCTCCAGCAGAACTCCCATCTTTCGTTTTTCCCTGTGCAAATCCTAGCCCTGCTTGGGGTCGAGAAGCCCTTGCTTTTCTTGGGACAAACATTCCTCTAGTTTTTGGAGGCGCTGTTTTGTCCTGGCCACCTTCTTCGCTTAACTGTAAAGTATAATCTTCAAAGATTATTGGCTCTGTGCGGAGGAGGAGCTTTCCTGCTTCCTAGATCAACTCAGTGAGCCTCGCCTAACTGAGAATTTAGAATCCAAATTTACAGCTGCGTTCTCCAATTCGACCACTGCCTCGTGTTTATCCTCGAAGATCTCTACGCGCTTGACTGATATAAGCTTGTCTAGGAATTGCTGCAATAACCCCTCTTGGGCATGAGAAGGAAGTCCATGAATCCGTACTGAGCGCTGTCGGATTTCAGCTGTCCGGGTCAAACCCGTTTCAGCAATCGTTCTAGAGAAGAATCATGTCAGGTCGAGGCATCAGAGGGTCATAGCTCAATTGACCTATGTCGGGCTCGTACACGAGGGTCAGCCAACGTCACTGCGATTCGGCGCTTTCTCAACTCGTGGTTATTTGCATTCAGAGATGCTCGAGCATCACTCTACAGATCAGGTAAATTTTTGTGCACTTTAAGATCATCAATAACGGACTAACCGGATTTTCGTACTCCACAAAGGCATAACCCCTCGCGTAACCATCATCATCCGTGGCCATTCTGACATCTTGGAGTTTGCCGTACTAAAGGTCGGTGTCAAACATCGAATAGACCCACTATCCAGCCATACTCACTGTTTGGAATACTTTTTCTAGGTCAGTCCTGGTGGTAAATCTACTCAAACCTGCAACATAGATCTCTCTTTCATTCGCATCATGGTCTGTTCTCTCCTTCTTTCGCTCCGGATTGGATATGTATACATTAACAAAAAGGCCCGGCTCCAGTTCCTGCGTGTGCACATCCAAGGCGGCTTCCGCGGCAGCCTAATCGGTCACGATCATGATCAGGATATAGATATAATTTATCTAGCGCAGGAAAGACAGAAGATACGCACTGGAGAAGTAAACTGGACGTAGCAGAACCTTCGAGTTGCTTTAAATTTCTTGCTGGGCCACCGGATCTCGAATATTGTACCATACTTTATTTCATTAGCAGGGGTAGGCGGAAGCTCTATTTTGGGCTCACCTTTCCAAAAAGGTTTCTCAGATAGGGGTCGTCTGCTGACTCGGGAAAATTGGTGACATAGAGGGTTGATTTCCAAGCCAAATGCACTGCGATTTCTTGTCCATTTATCCGCTTCTTATCTTTGGTCAACGCTACTGGGATGCTATCCTAGAAATAGGATTAGAGGCATCCAAAGCTGCCAAGAAAAAGGGATCTACCCTTTCTTGAAACTCCACAGTTGCAACCAATGCATCAGGAAGGGGTGTAATTTTCACTTCCCTCACATTTCCACACTTCAAACAAAGATACAAAGATAGTGATGATTAGTACAACATGGGCGCATTAAGAGATTAGTATTCTTACATCGCTGAATAATTTATGGACATCTTCGTCCATGACATTGTTTGGAAGATCTGCAACAAAAATAGTGCAGTTTTCACGATCCCTTTTAAGGGGATGAGACTTCAGCTCTCCGGTAAATTCAGTGACGTGTTGGGAAGATTTGATTTTGAATTTCTCACCCGTTTTCACCTTCTTGTTGTTCTCCGTGGCTGAAAGCTCTTCCTCCGCTGTTCGCTTCGTCCCGCGGCTCTCAGTCTGAACGTTCGGCACTTGAGAATCTGTCTCCATAGGAACTACATTCATGACATTACTAGAGAGCGCCTGTTCAGCTGTGACAGTACCGACAGCATCTTGAATGACGCCTGAGGCCTGTAGCCACTTGTATCCGGTCTTCTCTGCCTCCTAACCCCAACTGTATCAATATACAGCATGACATTTGCCGAGAAATGGTACATACTTTGGCCCTTCGATCATTGTTAAAATACTGTGCCTGGAGCACCTTGACAGAGCATTCATTTATATTAATTATGTTGCCGTGAAGTTGCTCAAAAGTTAGCCAGGCTTCCCAAATAGCTTCAGGCCAGTCAATCTGCTTCAAATGGATGTTGATGAAGAAAGCTCTAGCTTCGTCATACTTTTGCTGTTTTCTGTGGTTGGTAAGGCTGTTAAAAGGGTGCACTTGAAAGGAAGAAGACTCCATACATCAAGCAGTCAATATAAGCGATCAAAGTCGAATAACTTGTTTTCTGTCGGTTGGTAGCTCTTCGCAATGTGTTGATGGCGTCATCCGGCATTTGCGCTAGCCGTTCATACTATGAAGAATATAAAAAGTGAAGGAAATCAGGGTAGGAGGCAAATCGAATTGGCTTACAACGTCAACGAGAGCTTTTTCGAGTCGCAACCGTGTATCACCATACTTGGAAACTAGACAACCCCAAGTCAGGGCTATGGAAAAGTACAAATAGAAGACACGTACTCTGCAGTGTCATTTCAATACCACTTTCTAGAATCCCAATCAAATTCACCAGCCCATCCTCATCAGTTTTCTCAGCCTCAATCCTCCTTCTCTCATAACTGGCCCTCGCAAGTACCAACGGTATTAACTGCTCTAGATCTTGTTGAACTACTTTAGACTCCAGTGCTCGTATATATACATCGTGAACAGACTCCTTCTCGTCCTGCTTTTGGCCTTCAGGTATATCATCCACTCGTTCCTGAGTATTTATCATCTGTTCGTATGACATTAAATTCAAGTCAAGAAGACAGCTCACAATAATTCTCATGTACCGAGCCCAGACCTCTCCGGACGCAGGCACGCTGCGAGCGGCTCTCTGCACAATCAGCAGTTCTTGATCAGGACTGACGCCAGCTGAAAACTTTCAGTTTCATCTTGGTGAGAACACAAATCCACAACGGAAATGAGACGCTACCAACCGCAGCATCTAGGTAACCTGTCCAAAACGATCTCAACGTCTCTTCTGCTCCGGACTCTCCTTTGAACCTCCGTGATGCAGCTTCAGTGATAGCTCGTTCATATATGCCACTTGCTGTGAAGAAGTCTATTCGTTTTGTCCTCCATTCGCCTGCAATATAGGCTCCATAAGCTTGCAGAGCCGACGACTGCTCCTGGAAAAGGTGTTAACTAGAATTTCAGAAAGGACCTTAACTGACAGGCGCACCAACGCATACTCTAAAGGTTCTCTGCGCTCCCATGAGCGAATAGAGTAATTACGACTTTTTGAGGCGGCAACAAGTGACTCTTCGTATTCAGTAGGTGGCTTATAATTGGTTGTAAAAGAGGAGTAGGATTGGAAGGTCTCATCGTTGTCTAAATCGCCTTTAGCAGGGGATAATTAATGGAACAACATACTCACTCGAGTGAGGCTGTTGAAGACGATCAAGAAGAAATTTCTCAACATACTCTATGGCTGAGCTTCTACGCAACGGTTTAAATATGTGAAAGCGGGAGGCGTTGATGAGGATACCTCTCTTCCTTTGGTGTTTCCGCGAGCCTCTCCAGCTCCCAGTCGCGCTGAACATCCCAGAGCAAACGACTCTACCATCGTCAGTATAAATATTCGAGCCTCTGGAAGAGATGCAGGTACCTGAGTCAGATGGTTTTGACCCTTGACAATAATGCTTTTCATCCTTTCTCTCGTCCATTGCTCAGAAAACATGTCACCAAGTTCCGCAGGTCTCGTCTCCTTATCGACGCCATAGTACTTTGCATGACCATCGATAATAAATTGCAGGTAGCTTCGTAATAAAGGAATAGCTGATCAGTCATTAGCTCTCGCGACGCACTATACTCATGGGTTATGTACTCACACAAATAATCTCGCACTGCTCGTTCATAGAGAGCAAGGAGCTCCTCCACACCAAGTATATGATCCAAGACCAGTTTTTTCTGCTTTTCGTGGATAAGTGGCAGCCAAACATGTCCTGGGTCGGCAGCCAGGAATTCGGTCATCATTTCCAAAGAGGACTCAAGTTCGGGGTTGAGAGCTGGGTCCGACTGCGCTAACTGAATATGCTGAGCGTGTAGAGTGACATTGTAAGGTTGTTCAGCTATGCTGGAAAGGATATTGCTAAGGGCATCAAGAGAGTCCATGACACGCTATCGACGACACGCTGTCGTGCAGTGAAATCATTTCGCGCAGCCAAATGTTCCATCACGTGCTTATGAATATTGTTCAGATTATCAATTGTCTCTTGCCTGAATCTCTCAAAAATGAAGTAGTACGTCTTGCTGAATAGAAAGAACTGACAGGCTGCTTGTTTTACGTAGAAATTGCCTGTAAGCAGAAGCATGGCACTGAGGTCATCCGAAGCACAGCACTTGGCCTCGGACATACATTTGCGATCGGCAGCGTCTTCGTGGGTTCATATATATATCTGACCTCCGTTGCCAATCATTAATGAAAGAACCTATTCCAAGCCGGCTCTCATTTCCCAGCATTGTGAAGGCGTCCTCTCAGGTCTTATAAGCCTTTTCGTGCAAACCAGGACCAGTTCCCTTGTGCGCACGCCATCTCTTATCATAACTATGCCTTCTACGCTGCGGAAGACACAGGATCGCGCTCTGAACATCAGTCGCTCTCTGGCCATTGCTTTCAAATCCAAGTTCATATCTCGGTAAATCCTAGTTTGTTTGCAGAATAACTGGCTCCGAACATTTACCAGAGCAAGCAAATCACTGCCTCCATATATTATCCCAGATAATATCGGCCGACCCAGAAGCCTCCGACGTGCAGTTGCGGCGCCCACAGTCAACCTCTCCAGCGTCTCCTATTGTTGGGCTCACCGACATTTTATCCATCGACTACCAACCGAGCTTCTCTCCCACATATTTGTCCTTAGCGCAGAAGAAGATTCCCATTTGCCTCTCTCAGTCTCCCAAGTTTGTCGATCCTGGCGCCACGTCGCACTGTCAACACCTATGCTATGGCGCCGCATCGTTCTGAGTCCACACGAGCATATGTGGAGGGAGCGCATTCGCCGTGCGCGGGCCTGTACCCTTGATATAGAGCTTCTTCCCACCGCTCTGACTCCCATGCGACCGCGCCCTCTACACTATTACCCACGAAGGCACCTCGACTTTTATTCCGTACAGTGGCTTATGCAACTAGCTTTGCCCCATTTACGTCGATGGCGTTCATTTTCAGTGATTTTTACGGAGCAGTCTCCATATATATTGAATGCCGCACTATCCTTCTTGGCTGGCGTCCCATCCCCTCCTTCTTTACAAGAGATGACCTTGATTCACCGCCTCAATGAAGATCCTCAGCCATTTGTCCTGTTCAATGGGTTCATACCTTCCCTCAAGCGTCTCATAGTTGACGGTCCACGGATAGCGCTGCTTCCAGATATGCTCACTAACCTAATCTTCCTCGATTATACTCATCACCGCTTCAACACAGGTTCTGAAACCATACATGAAATTCTCTCTCTTCTCACCCTCTGCCCTAAGCTGATATCCCTTCGTTTGCTCTTCCCTCATCAAATCACAAATCTCACCTCCGTATACCATAAACCTCCTAGGCCTAATTCTCGAGTCTCGTTATCTTCCCTGAAGCAACTACATTTAGCACTCGATCCAAATTCTTCCGATATTCCCTATGAACTCGCCCTCCTCCTGACACACGTATCGACTCCCTCATTGCATACGATCATCTTCTCTGATCCCGGTCGACGACAAGTCCCCTTCCCGAACCTTAAATCATTTTTCTGGATGTATGCAATTCCAAGATCCCTGCAGCTCGTTCGCATTGAAGGTGGATGGTTCGATCAGGGGATGATAGATCCCATGGTAAAGTCGCTCCCCAGACTTAAGAAGGTGATTCTTCGTCGTGGAAGACGTGGTCCCGAGCGTGTGATCTACGATAGAGGCTGGTACTCTACGCAGAGATGACTGCCATGATTGGGAGCGGGAAGGATAAATGGATCTGTAAGCCATCAGGAGCCCTCAAGCTCACGCCAATGTTGGACATCAAAGGATGCCTATTTAAACATACTACACACAAACAATACTACAGTTAGGACCTTTATACGGACCAATAAACTAACAGCTCCGCTTCACAGTACACGAATTTGTAGCAACACTATATTCTTGTATTTTTGTGTCTTTCGCTGCGCATGGTATTTTATTTTACAATGTTCTTTCTTGTGTATATGTCCCATTTTCGTAAGCCTTAATTGACGTGTCTGCCTCCTCATCTTGATACACAAGTGATTAACGGACCGTGGCAACCCTCGCACCGCGAATCGCTGATGGTTTGCCGATCCGATAGTTTCAAACACAGCTGCACCGGTGAGTTAATATAAATCATTATTGAATAAGACTCAGTCTATGTGAGCGAGACTGAGGTCTAGGTCCTACACTATATACTATATAATATAGGTGAGACATGTTCGATAGTCGAACAAATAAACGGAGACAAAGACTAGAGCTCGGATAACCGTCATGAGAGGGCACGAAGTCGTAGTGGGACCTCAGTACAACGCTCACCGCGTCTTAGCACTAGACATTACCTAAGCCGCGAGTGACGACTGGACGGACTAGATAAAAGATAGAATAGAAGAAAAGAAAAATCCGCAATGATGCAATGATGCAACATGGTGCCGCTGTTCACCTACATGCTGCTTGCAATGTTCTGGTTGCTTATTTGGAGTGTGATTCTGGCACCCAAGTCCACGGGTAACCACAAGCCTGAATGAATAACTAATACATGGGGAATTTCCCAGATAGATAATAGATAGATGCTGCCTGTAACTGGACCAATAAGATATATTGGACTGTCCTTAATTTGTCATCTCTTAAACTGGGTATGTAAAAAATATCGATGTGGGGGCCTATCTTGTTTCACGGTCCAAGTTCTGCTCATTATAGTCAATGACCGATAGGCTATTCCAATCATCAAGAATATTAATATCTTCATACGAAGTTTGAGCATTACTTTCTTCCATAGTTACTGCCACCGGAGAGAACCATAACTTGTGCCCATAAAAGATACAAAGTTCTTCTCCAAGCTCAATACCGCGAGCTGTGACGAAGCGAATTGAATCCGTGGACGTGTCAAGAATGAAAGAAACATTTGGAGGATCGGAGTGATTGAAGAGGGAACCTTGTGTCGATTATCAAGAAAACTTTGATCGTGAACTACACTGAGCGCATACCAAGGCCTAAGGCAAGAGCCATGCGACCATCAGGCCATACGAAGGTGTAGTGATCTAAAATCGTGTGCTTTCCTGGGTGCAAGGTGAGATGATGAACGTATATTTTAGAAGAGGCCTTAACCGAATACCGTGCATCTCATATTCCGACTTTGAGAAGAACAAAACAGGGTTGATTTCAATGGTGGTGTTTCGTGGAACTGGCTTTGCGGCTAAGGAATAGAGTTTCGGTTATGATAGCATAAGATAGCAAGAGGGAGAGCTGACCATATACACCTCTTCCTTTTCCTTCAGTAATTTTTATAACGCATCCTGTTGAATTGAGGTGCTGAGGTCCAAGATGACCACTGACAGTGCTCGACATCGAAAAAAGGTTGTTTTGATCCGGGTGCCGAAGGCTGGAGACCTGTGACGGTCTTCGTAAATGATGCTATTTATCTTCCTTTTCCAGAATTTATCACAGTCTGATTGAAAGCTGGCAATACATCTCTAGACATTTTGAGTAAATTTCGCAAGGATCAAATAATATATTACTCTTGGAGAACACTACACAATACAGCATAACCAATAATCTCCATCCAAATCTGCTATCCCCTCTTCTTTGCATAATTTTTCTGGACCGCTTGTCCTTCAAAGAAGCTTTACGAAAAATACCTCAGATCTTACAAAATTAATGCCCAACCAGGTACTCTTTCTTTCACCCTCTGTCTTGTTTTCAGGTATTCCCGCAATGGTGCTTACACTACTGCTGAATTCAGCGGGCTTTTCATCGAAAAAACGAAATGCATATTTCAATATGATGATTCCTCGGCACAAGTAATCATTAAACTATTGTTACGGCAGGAGGACTCGAGGCGCGGGTCACGTGAGTCGATATGTTGTTGTTGTTTATTCCTATTTTCTATACCGTAACAAGCAAACTAGTGCTAAGACACGGTGGGCGTTCGAAGTAATTACGCCCCCTCCACAGGGTGGTATCTACATTTCTAAGATAAAA
>Ga0157366_1000322_pt1 | contig 22771 bp, 22 predicted proteins | sample AttbisABBM1_FD_113149 | JGI IMG/M metagenome (GOLD analysis project Ga0157366, IMG submission 113149) | Fungus gardens microbial communities from leaf cutter ant in Botucatu, State of São Paulo, Brazil - Atta bisphaerica ABBM1 | ecosystem: Host-associated > Fungi > Mycelium > Unclassified ...
CTGCTGACATAATCAAATATCACGAGTGAAAGGTCGTGACAGATGACGACTTAGGTGCTCGATATGGTCCTCGAGAGAAGAAAATACTGTTTCCTGACAGTCAACCCATATGAATTCCTTCACGACTGTAACAGTTCCAACACATCATATGACGTACCGGTCCGCGGACAGATTCAAGTGGTGTATCCGCACCGGTCGTTGAGCCAAAGTATGAGTCTGCCACAGCACCGAGACATACCACGACACAACACTCGAATCAAATTCAGTTGGGAGACAACACAACATATGGTATCCGGAGCAACGTGATCGTCTCGACGACTTGATGGTCGCTCAGGTGACTCACTATTTCCACATAAGGTAAATATCACTAAAATGGAAATCAATCTTTCGATACTTTGACCTTCAGTGGATACGACAGCATCATGCTGCCTAAGGACTGCGATATATGTCGTCTATGCTACTACAATATATCATATGTGTATATATAAGATCACCCTGATCTAAACCGTCGTTCAATAATTTAGCCCCTCACTTTTACACTACACGCCGAATACCAATCCTTCAACTTGTAAGTGAACGAACCGCTACTCCACACTCCCTTTTCCGTTTGTTGCTTCAATCACTCTGCGTGGAGGGGAAATATACCTCAGAAGAGACGATCAGAATGAGCGGCAGTATAAGGAAAACTAGCACCAGACAAACGTGTACCACCACATCGAGAGCCTTTCGATTTCTGACTTGCTGAAAACACAGGGGAAGGATCGAAGCAGCCATGCTGGGACGTTTTATTGCGGCGTGTACTCTCATTGCAGGGACGGTAGCTGCCCCTAGTATAATATTGAAGAAACGTGATGTTACAACATTGTCAAGAGACGATCTCAATGGGCTAGCACCCTATACACAGTTTGCTCGTGCGACGTACTGTCCGACGAGCGACCTCAAGAACTGGTCCTGTGGTGGTACGTCCAATGACCCATGATGCAATCTCACGAAACGCTGGAATCATCGTAGACGCGTGTGAGGCCCTGCCCGGATTTCAACCTACTCTCGTCGGCGGGGATGGAAATGCTATTCAGAATTGTGAGTTTATTTGTTGGAATTGATGCTTACCGGATTGATCATGCCGAGCTAAGTTTTTGTTGGTTACTGGCCGGACCAGAATACCGTAGTTGTTGCCCATGAAGGAACGGATCCTACACAGTTGTATGTAGGACAGTCATTCCTGGAACGCCACTGCTATTGATCGTCTTCCAGCTTATCTATTTTGACGGATGTCAATATCGTAAAGGATTCTTTAAATACTACCCTATTTCCGGGAGTACCTTCCAACGTTGAAGTCCATGACGGATTCCGTAACGAACATGCTCTTACCGCTTCGCAAATCCTAGAAGAAGTTAGGAAACTGATGGCTGTCCACACCACACAGAGTGTGACTTGTGTATGTGATACCTGTGTTAAACCACTTGAATCTGTAATCATCCAAGTTGTAGATTGGTCACTCACTGGGAGGTGCATTGGCAGAGCTTGATGCGGTCTTCTTTGCACTAAATCTATCAACCTCAACCAAGATCCAAGCGTTCACATATGGTACACCACGTGTTGGTAATACAGCCTGGGCTCAACTCGTCGACGCCAAGGTGAGATTTAATACGTAGTCGGAGCACAGCAATGCTTTCTTCTCATCACACCTAACGCACAGGTGCCTAGCTTCAAACGCATCAATAACAAAAAGGATATCGTCCCGATTGTGCCGGGTAGGGTGTTGGGCTTCAGTCATCCTGGTGGAGAGATACACATCACCTCCTCCGGGAACGCAGTCTCATGTCCTGGTGAGTGCTTTCTACTAGGCGGTTGACGCCTGGAAAGTTTCTTAAAGCTTATTAGGCAACGATGATGCCACCGACGATCAATGTACTATCAAAACTGTGCCAAATATATTGAAGGGAAATATCTTGAATCATGTAAGTGTCTGTAACCCAATCTTTGGAAGAGCAACTCTCATCTCACATTTGGCTAGCTTGGTCCCTACGATGGCATCTCAATCGGCACGATCTTCTGCACCTGAAGTCCTGGACTTTCGATCACAGATGGATAAGCGCGCATAGTAAATGGTCAATAAGTTAATGTTAATAAATATTATATATCGTATCTGGAAAATATACTTGAGATTGAGAAGAAACAACAAAAATCTAGGGCTTCAAGATTGGATGTCGCTGTCCATAAGCCGGGCTTCTTTCTCTTCATCGTCTGTTTCGGTCTCATTATCAGGTTCCATCTGGTAGGCAGCCAAGATGCTGTCTCCTTCAGGACCATCAACAGTAAGGTCCAAGAGACTGCGAGCGATGTCTGGTAAACACAGGTTAATAAGATGCGCGAGGTACAGCCTCAGTTAACGTACCGACGAGACATTCCAATTCTACTTTCCCCTCAACGTCAATCCAGTCAGGAGGATCTGCGTAACTGAGCTGGCCAAAGCTGAGAATAAACATATGCACAAGATTGTCGAAGTAGGGACAGTGTTGTAATTTATCGTGTAGCCGTACAATTGGTTCGGAGGAATGTACGAGGTGATGAAGGAGAAAAAGGGTTTGGTTGATGAAACGAATGAATCTGGATCTTGTTTAAAAAGACCGGGAGAGTAGAAAAACAGCAGAAACTCACAGTCGTGATTGAGATTTTGTGAGGCTCGACCCATCATCATTCCATAGCATCATGGACGTCTCAGCGATCATATAAGTCAGGGTAGGAATTACTATGCTTGATTGAACTAATAACTCCGCTTGTGACAGAGACAGCTGTGCTAAACAACCTAATAAGTTGCCATAGGTAGTAGTATTCTGTTTGCATTGTCAGAAATAGAATATTGAGAGAAGAACCCTGAGCTCACCTCGACGAAGCTGCTGAGGAAGTTATTCGATAGGTATGTACAGAGATGGTGAAGAAAGGGGGAGTCTTTATGATCGAAGGCTCCCGAGTCGGCATCCTGCACTGATGTTGACATTTGCCCACGAAATGACTCATCTAAGGCACGGTCAAAACAATAATTTGAAGTGGAAGAAAGAATTTACAGGTAGCTAAGAGGAGGAAGGATCGGCTCAGGCTTTCCAGCGTTTCGCGTGAGTGAGAGGTGTTCAAGAATTTAAGTAAAGAACTTATGCGGGTGGGTAATATAAGTGCAAGTCTGATGAATAATTGTAAGTGCGATTGACGTGTGTCCACCCACAAACAAACCTATCGACTGTCTCATCAGATATATTGAAAAGAAGGACCTCTAAGAGAGAAAATATTTCTTTGATGCATGTTGTGTCCCTTTCCAAAGGGGATTCGGCAAGACGGTCTAGCAAGTCGAACAACGCAACAAAAAGCAAAGTGCCGTTGTCATTTAAAGACTCAACAAGTTTGGCGAATTCGGGAAGCAAAAACGCGAATGAACGCAAGAGATCTAATAAAGCAGCAGTTGATAGACACTATAGGAATATTTGAGTTACAGTCGACGGTAGAGGACGGTGAAGATACGTACAGGGTCTACGTTGAGGAGACACTGAAGAATTATGATCAAGTAATTAGTGACTTGCTGTGAGCAAATCTCGTAATCTGAATCATCAGCAGGATTGGATAGGGCGAGCAAAATTGATCGAGTGGCATGAGTACATTCTCTTGCTTGTGGGTCTGACAGGGTCGTGATGAAGGGCAGGTTGATCAGCAATTGGAAAGTGGCCTCATTCGCCTCCATATGTGTATGCGTCAGGACAATGCGGGAGAGCTGAAATTGAATGCTAAGACCTGCACACATCTAAACCACCTAGTACTAACCTCGGCTTTGTGATTCAAAGATTCGATGGGCTCTACTTCCTCAGCCACTTCCTCAAGATTTTCGTTGAGCATAATCGACTCATCATCCTCGGCAACATGAAGCATTGGATCATCAGAGGCCGGCGCAATGTCAGCATGGTCATCAAAATCAAAGATATCAGCTGAACAATGGTGTAAGGGACCAACAGCTGCTGGTGTCACCCTATGGAGAGGGGTCTCGATTAATTCTTCCTGAAACAGATCTTTTCCTTTTCCTCTGAAATTGATCCTAATGCTGGGCTTGAGAGGAGTAGAGGCAAAGGAATTCTGGAAACCGGGAAGAAATCCAGTTCTTTTGATCACTTCAGGTGATTTACGAACGGTGCGCGCTTCTTGAGGACTCGAGTGGAGGAAAGGATCTCTGTGTGGTGTTTGGCTGAGCCTTTGACCGAAGTCAGCATCCTGGTTAATCCTCCAAGCACTAATCTGGCTGGGAACCCTGACGGGAGTCACAGGTGCGTTCTTAAGGGTCCTCAAGGTTCTTGTTGAAGCAGGTCTTCGCAGCAATGCTTCAAGTTCGTGTTGCTAGAATACGCCTATTAGTTGTCAAGATAGAATGCTCATTTACAAGGACTTGCTTTGAACATGAACTGTGTCTTGAGCCTCTCTGTTTCCTCTTTCATCTGGCGCTCCATCTGTTTCTGTTGAGCTTCCGCTTCTTCTCTGGCACCCTTCATTTTGGTAATCTCTGCCGCATGACTCTGCGCTGTCTGAAACAGGTAAGATGCAAGACAAAACAATTGAAAAATTAATGCACTCTTTCCATGTTTTTACGCAGAATAGAGACCTCTCCTTCTTTCGCATATCTAATATCTGTTGCTTCTTTCAGGGCTGCCTGAATCTTTTCATTTTGGTTTTTGAGCTCCAGAAGTTGTGCTCGTAATCCTGCAACTTGTTTCTGAAGCTCAAGCTGTTTGAAATTCTCATTAGGGATAAGTATGTTGGCCGGTGTGGCACTTGTTGGCCGAGCACGATTTGAAACCGCGGAGATCACGGGCTGTCGAGAGGTTGGCGTCGGTTGAGCCCGCAAGAGAAGTCGCCCGTTCTGGTCTTTTTGCGGGGGGGTATCAACCCGATGAGTCTGAGCAGGTGGTGGCTGGCCGAAATCTGAAGATCCAGAGGTCAGGGTTGAACCCGTGAAACCATAATTCCCATCCGCAGTGACTGATATCTCTGGTAGATCGTCGAAATCATGCTCGCGTGGCCGACTGCCGACACCTGGAGACCACCCGTCGCGCGTTTTCTGTTTCTTCGTGACTGCTGGAGGTGGCTGATGCTGTTTTTGTGAAAAATATTTCTGCTCTTCTCTGTCCAAGATGGCGAGTGTTTTTTCGTCCAACACGAGGTCATCGTCAAAATAGTCGTCACTATCATCCATGAAAGGCGGCCAGCTAGGCACAACACATGGTAGTAGTTGCGGTCCCTGACAATGAGTCGCCTGATGGGTTATGTAATACTTGTGTTAAAGAGATCTACAAACAAACACCTACAGTCCTTGCCATGGATTCGAACGGGGCGCATGTGTCGTCAAAAATGGACGATGAACGAGCTCGTCACGAGAGGCGCGTCAGACTCAAGGAACTTAACCTCAGTCCCAGGCAACAAGGTAGGTCTTTATTGCTCCCTTCTGGCAATTTCTCAACACTACCCACAGAATTCTCCAGGCTCGATTCTTCCCTGAAGCGCCATACGACACTTATCAAGCGTATTCGTCAATCCATGACTGCAGATAACAGGGATCAAATACTGAAGGACCTAGAGTCCTTGTCTCTTGAAAAATATATCGATGAAATAGCCGGTGCCGTAACTGAGGGTATAGCCCGCTGTAAGACAGATAAAGATACATGGGGAGCAGTTGAAGTATAAATTTCATTCTCTCATTCAATCCAAAAGCTCACGGTTCCTTTAAAGGTGATATCTCATCTACACCGTCGTTTTCCCAAAAACTTCACGCCAGTCCTCGTGTCATTGCTGTCTGGTGCGATCGCTGCGCCTTCCAGGGCCAGCATCAGCGCCTTGACCGTGGAGCAAAGAGAGAAAGAAGATAATGCACGTATATTGCGTCAGCGTCCTGTACTTCGTATATGTTCGGAGTTGGCACTAGTGGGTGTCATCCGTGATACTCCCGAAAAGAGTGGTGGAGAGTGGGTCATGAAAGCGGTGAAAGAGTTAGTAAGTGAGCTTTATAATGGTTCATACTTGTAATTGGTTGATTTTAATATGTCAGCTATCGAACGATCCGAGTCTTTCTTCACTACCACTCCTGATCACGTTTTTGAAATCATATTCCCGACCCTTCCTTGGACTTATGCCTCCTACGGTACCAAAACATATTCATGCTACCACTGAACCTGGTACAGTCTCAAATGTGCAGTCCAGTGACGGTGATACGGAATGCCAATTCATCCCTGTCCACAAAGAAGAACACGAGCTAATTGAACAAGATGTCCGTGACCGTTTCAAGCGCATGTGTGAAGGGTACTTTGATAATGTCTGCAAAAAACTTGTCATCGAACACAAGGTGACTTCAGTTTCGTGCCGCTCATTGTCGATGACTTATCCTTATCGAATTGTTTCCAGCGCCTTCAGGAACAAGATAAACGTAATCATGAAGCCTACATCCGCTCTGGAGAGATTTTCGAAGATCGCCAGCAGGCTTACGAAAAGATGACGAAAGGTTATGAGAAGCTACTCGCAAATTGCCAATCGTGAGCATCACCTCTGTAATTTGACATAAATTTGGACCAATATCTGTAGATTGTCCGAGCTCCTATACTTTCCCCTTCCCCTGCTGCCTACAGCATCACAGAGATCTGAGTCAATTCAAATCGGGTCTACTCATGGGTCCCTGTATAATGATTCTGAAGAAATGATAGTTGTGGGTGGTAAGTGGGAGGACGAAGAGGAACGCAGATACTACGAAGACGTCCAAGACCTTAAAGATTACGTTCCGAGCAGTGTCCTTGGAATTGATATTTCGATAGGTGCGACCGAAGTCTGCTCAAAGGACGTAGATCAAGAGCGCATGCAAGAAGAGACTCGACAACTCGAAGAGGAGTTCCACAATTTGCAAAAAGACCACTCAGAGGGGATGAATGGTGTTGATGATGACCCGTCGCTCTTTAAGGATGATGACGAGTGAGGATCAGTTGTTTCATCTGTTCTGAACGTTGCAAATGCCTTTGATCAGCACACGCACACCCGTTCCTGGGTCTCCAAAAATTACATCAACTTCGTCTTCACCTCAAATTGCGCCTCAAGGTCCCTCTCAGCTGCTTACAGCTTTGCTTGTACGACTCCAAGATGCCACCAACAGGGATTTAGTTGACCAAACAGCAATTGATTTTGCTTTTCTTAATTCGAAGGCGGCCAGAAAACGCTTGATCAAAGTCAGGATTTCTGCCATTTAGTCCGATGCCTCTATCCCTAACCTACATGTTGGTGTCAGGCTTTGAGCCAAGTCCCTAAGAATCGGACTGATCTGTTACCACACTATTCGCGGCTAGTCGCTACTCTCAGTAGATACATGCCTGACATTGGCACAGAACTTATTGCTCACGTAGGTCATAGCATTCCGTCTTAGCTACGCTAATCATCTTCGCAGCTCGAAGATGAATTTCGATATCTGCAACGTAAGAAGAATGTAGTTAAAGAACTAGCAGATATGAGAATGAGAGTAGGTTTATGCTTGAGCGGTTTTAATGACAGCTGAGAATTGAAACCCAGAATATCGCATTCTTTTGTCATTTGACAAAATTCAAAATCGTCCCATTTCATGTCATCCTGCATGTTTTCAAAGTTTGTTTGGATGATTTCACCGGAACCAATGTTGACAACATAGCGATGCTGTTGGAAGGGTGTGGTCGTTTTTTGCTGAGAAGTGAGGATACTGCCGAGAGATTCGGTGCTATGGTTTGTTTTTTTCCCTATCCTGTACCTGTGCTCGCTACTACCTCATTATTTCAGCTCGAACTCATGCGACGCAAGCAAGGTATGCAACACTTTGATCAGCGTCAAATCTTGATGTTAGAGAATGCTTACTATCAAGTACGTAAATAAATCAGTCGAAGTCCCTATCCGATTTCCTCACCGTTCTCCTGTCGTCAGTGCAATCCTCCTGAGCGCGCACCGAAGCATGAAAAGCAGCGAAGCCAAATTGAATTGTTCATCCGGCATCTTATTTATGATGTTCTTGCCAAGAAGACCATTGATAAGGTCCTCAAATTAATACGGAAACTGGACTGGGACAACGACGAGGTGAAACTTGTCCTGTACAAAATATTCACGAAGCCTTGGAAGATTAAATATAGCAATATCTCCGTGTTGGCGATGTTAACATACGACTTGCAGCGTTACCGCCCTGCCTTTTCTATCTCTGTTGTTGACCAGACTCTAGAGGATATTCGTCGAGGCCTTGAACAAAACGTCTATAACGCCAATCAGAGGAGACTGGCGACGATCAAGTTTCTTGGAGAGCTGTACATATACCGGATGTTCAGCTCTAATATCATCTTTGATACTCTTTGGTCCCTTGTCACTTTTGGACATTGTGAGCTTGGTTGTTTCTTAGCTCGTAACTAGTCTTCTTATTCCCTTTGTCGCAGCTGATGGCCGCCCTCTACCTAATGTGGCCGCTTCACTTGATATGCCTGATGATTTCTTCCGCGTCAGGCTTGTTTGTGCTCTTTTGGACACATGTGGAATGTGCTTCGATCGAGGTACACAAAAGAAGAAACTTGATAATTTCTTGATCTTCTTTCAGGTTTGGCATAGCATCTACAGCCCATGCACAACTTTATCTGATGTCCTTTCAGTACTATGTTCACTGCAAGCAGCCTTTGCCTATGGATGTCGACTTCATGTTCTCTGACTCATTAGAGGTCAGTTTCCGGACACGCTCATTGTTCATGTCATGATTTTGGCTTATTCTGAGAAATAGGCTGTACGACCCCAAATGCAGGTCCCGAAGAATCTTGAGGAGGCTGCCCTGGCCGTTGATGTGATGTACAACTCTGCCTATCAGGCTGTTGGTTGGTGGCGTCCATCTTGCTTGTCGATTGCGCTTTGTACCGATACCATTTATAGGTTTTACTGATGAGAGTGGGGAAGATAGTGGGGACGATGATGACGATGACAAACACTCAAATGCCGATCACGATGAGGACGAAGGTGCAGATGAAGATGAGGAGCTGCAACAATCTTTGGTACGCACATGCACTTTTCACACATATTGTTGGTCTAACCTTCGAATTCGGTAGGTTGACGATCGCGCACCTTCTCCAGATGAGAAAATCGTCCTTTCAGCCAGCAGTAGCAAGCAGGAAAATCTTGGACCCTCCGAAGAAGCCGATGCTGAGTTTGCCAGGGAACTTGCTAAACTGGTTACCGACACCTCTGCGGAGTCCAGAAAGGTTGACAAAAAAACGGCATTGGCTCTCTGGGATTCTGCCATTCTGCCTCCGACGGCTCGAAAAAAGAAGGCAGCTGATGATGGTGACGACGATCAGACTCTTAAGGATGATGACTCTCAGAATATCATGAATTTCACCGTCATCACGAAGCGTGGCAATAAACAGCTTGTCAGTACCATTTTCCTTCATTTAAGAGAAGAAATTTATTAGTCGCAGGCGCGACAGCTTGCCATCCCCTCTGCATCCGCTCTGGCTGTCCATACAAGAAGTGCTCAGCTTCAAGATAAAGTTGAACAGCAGCACTTGAAGCGACTTGTGCTTGACTACGAACAGCGCGAAGAGGCTGAGGAGCTCAAAGGTAGGATATGTCTATTTTATATCGTAGCATTGTCAACCACCACACCCTTCAGCTCTAGAAACACGCAACAAGGCTGGTGCTATCAAGATACGATACAACGGATGACAGACTAGAAGCACATATCCGAGCCTGATTCGAGGGAGAGCTGCACTTTTACCGACTCAGCTTTTATCAGGCAGTACCGGTACTCCCAATCGCACTTACGATCTGCCCGCACCGCCGCGTACTCGATGCCTTTTGGTGTCTTGCACTCAACCCCGAACTCTGGATTTGTTGCTGTGTAGATGGCAGCATAAGGATGATCGGTCATGGACTATTCGTTTAGGTGGCAATGTCGACCGTGTCTGGATCGTGTCTGGATTAGCTGCTTGTTAGTTGCTAGTTAGCAGCCATCATTTTGCAATAGATAATTCATTGAAGAAGTCAACCAGTTAGCAATGGGGGCTACAGTGTGGGTGCCAATGTGTAGTCTGACATTTCTGACCTACTGCTTTGTGTGTGTCATCCATGGACATCCTTGATGTGTTATGCTAGGAGATACTTTTTAGTTAATAACATTGTTATCAATGTATAGACCTATCTCTAATAAGCAGGAGATGAGGGTGCTTCTAGATGGTGCTTTAGCTTGCTTACTCTTGAGCAGAGAGCCCAAGAAGTGGTATGGTAGTCAAAGTGGTGTGGTAGTCATTAAATTGGTAAAGCATAAGGATATGGGATAGTATTGTAGACCCACTTCCTGTAAGAGGACATCATGACTTTTTGTGCCACCAGCTTTGTCATCCACCCTGCCAAATGCCATGATTGTCAGAATCAAGGACAGTAGACCTGTCTCTTTTTCATTTCTCTTCTCTTATTTAAGTCTCTCTTGTTTTCTATTCCAACTCTTCTATTCCTTTTCTTATTTTAGACTTAGTAAAGGAGGAACAATGTGACAAGGTGTAATGACCATCACAGGTTGGTCACATATGTCACATGTCACTGTCACAATGTCATGTGACACATCAGAAGGGTGATGTCATATATATAATATGAAATGATGACTCTTATCTATATAACTCATAACATTTAGGGTAGATAGGCTAAGTGTAAAATATGAGGATTTCCAGTCAAAAATTATACAGAAGGACCACCACAAAAACCATTTTTCATATCCCACACAATGAATATAATACCAATCATTGGACCTACCAAGAAATTGGTAGTGATATAATAGTTGGAGATAAGATATTAATAAATTAAAGAGTTCATAAGGACATGAATATTAAAACAGAGATATTGTTACAAACAATTCTACTTTATATTTTACAAGTATTCACTGTAAGAGGACCTAGCTTTTTACTGTGCCCAGTTAAGTGAGCTCTACATATCACAGGCCCTATGAACTTTTCTATAGCTCTCACTACTTCACTAAACTCCATAGTCTTCTCTACAGACCTTATTACCATCCTGTACCTATAAAATCCACAATTACATATCCTTACACAGACTATGCATTAGAGGTATATAGAGTAAACACACTTGTACTGGAAAATCTACTGAGTTCTCTTGTGTTAACCAATACAAGGTTCCTCTTTCACTCAAACACTGAGTTTAAGTCATAATATTAGAACTCAGTTTCCTTACTTAAGGCTGCCCAATACTGGACCCTCTCTTACTTACTCTCTTATCATCCTCAACTAAGAAGTAACACTTTTCTTTAGTTAAGAAGAAAAAGCCAGATTCTAGACTTAAGAAGAAGATAATAGCCACTGAAAGGCTTGCCATAGATGACAGTGACTAGACTTATACCACTGTCTAGACATACTCATTGTTTAATTAGGTAGTATTGAAGTAGCATACTTGTACTCTTTCTATAGAAGGCTTATGCTGCAGGTCCATTATGACTTGTCTATATAGAGTGACAACATTCTCTAATAGAGAAGGCATTTAGCTTAGGGATTCACTCCTTAGAGATATTAAAATACAATTAGAGCAGTAGTCAGTAAGGTAGTAGACAGGTAGTCAGTAAACAGTATGAGGTAAGACTAGTCAAGAGCCCACTAATACCTACAGAGATTTCAATGAGTTCAGACTATAAGTCAGAGAGTGAGGCTAGTACTAGCTTCTTTCTTTTGTCTTTTTTTTAACATCAACAATTTATTATATGGGGTATAATGGCAGTCCATGCCTACAGGAGAAATTATGTATATGTCATATATCAGGTCCATCTGTTTAGAAGATATATCCCTGTGGTGATACTGTTTCCTCAACATCTATGATCAAGCCTGTCTTCTGTGATAGCCACTCTTCTTGCAATATGTCCTTATGGTAGCAATACAATAATCTGGATATCTCATCTTTCATGATAGGGATACTTCTATCTGACTTGGTCTTCTATGGCAGAGTTCTCCTACTTTACTCCTGTCAGTATCTCACTACTGAAACCTCCACTCAGAGCAATACACTGAAACTCCAAGCATTTCCTATATCTCTTACTCATATATAAGACTAGTAGTTATATTGTAATTTGCTAGTCTGATAAATGACAAAGATAATCATTATTGAACTCAATCTCTGATGTTCAATGATGATACACTAAATCAGTACTCATTTCTATCTGAAACTTCATTTAATTCTCTGAAGTTGTGACTACATGGTAGACAGACAGTGTAGCACATAAGCTGAAGCCAAGATTATTCTACAAGTTTGCAATACTAAGCCAACTCCACGGACTTTTATCTCTTAGTGTGAACTGTGTCTGACAGTATTATCAGACTTCCAAGTCTGCTATTACTTCTGAGCAGTTTCATCTGCTAAATTCTCTGCCACAGTTCTATCTGCAAAAGAACTTGTTTTACACTTCAAAGTCCAGTGGCTTTCTCCTGCTGTAACTTCTCAACCTATTTAGAATCAACTTTGGTCTCATTGCTTAGGACATTCTTCAATATCATTTCATATTTCAGCAATAATCTTACATATTCACAAAATGCTCCATGACACTTAAGACATATCCATCAAAGAGGCTAGTCATCTCTAAGATCTCTAACTCATACTATTTAACCTGCTTAGACAGTTTCACCTGTTTCCAGCCCAAGTATCAACCCTACAGATAACAATCCTAATTGAAAGGATACTCCTGCTACTAATTTAACATCTAATAAACATAAATCTTTTACTTACTCATAGTCAAAACTCCATTGTAGCAATAATACTAATGAGCAGTTGGCTGATATACTTAGTCAACTTGCAAACACTCTTACTGCTAATCAATTTAAGGGCTATATTGAACTTCTCTATGTAGTAACAAGTTCCATTCGACTCAATATATCTGCTCTTTTTAATTCTTATTTACTTTTTGTCTCTCTTACTTCTTCCTTGATTCTTGGTTAGGATTATCTTAATAAAATTATATTTTGAGCTCTTATCAACTCTAGATCTACCCATTGCTTTGTAGACTTAAAATTTGTGGATAATTACCACTTGAAGACATTTACAACCCTACTAGTTGTCCTCTGCTTGTTTGATGGTTTATTAAACAGTACTATCTCCAAAACTGCTAACTTGCCCATAATTTTCCTCACTAGTAATTGTATAACTCTAGACTTTTATATCACCTTGCTTGATTCTTTCTGCTCTTTGATCCTTGGATATAACTAGCTCACCTGACACAATTTACTAATTGACTAGGTAAATAGATCAATAAACTTCTGTTCATTTTTGCAGGGAAATCTTCTTTCTTTTATGTCATGGCTAACACACCATTGGTATCTCCATTATTTCCTGACACATTTTTGCAATCATTGGAATTTACAGTTTCCATAACTGCACTGGAAACCTCCATGTTTACCTCTGAGTAATCTAACATCACTATCACTGGTGCTATGGTATTTTTGCATGCATCAAAACTTCTGAGCTCTAGTAAGTTTCAACTCTGTCTTTGCTTTTCAGACATTTAGACCAACTCCACAAAACTTACAGAGACTTCTAACCTTTCCAATATCTCCTCCAAGTATCATAAATTTACCAACATTTTCAGCAAAACCAAGGCTGAAGTTCTCACTCCTCATTGTCTTTATAACCTCCAAATCAACCTGGAAGAAGGTGCTTAACCTCCAGTTGGCTCTATATACTTTCTTTTGGCATCTGAACAAGAGACTTTGAAGAAATTCATTGAGGAAAATCTTAATATGGGATTTATTCAACCAACTTCCTTTCTGCATAGTATACCAGTCTTATTTATCAAGAAGAAAGATGGTTCACTATGTCTCTATATCAACTTTTACAGTCTTAACCATATTTCAAAAAAGAATCACTATCTACTCTTACTTATCTCCAATCTACTGGACTCATCTTACAAAGCCTAAGTATATTCAAAGATAGATCTTTGCCATACTTACCACTTGGTTTGCATAGCTAACAGTAATAAATGGAAGACTGCTTTTAAGACATGTTATGAATCATTTAAGTGGTCTATAATGTCTTTCAGTCTTTTCAATGCTCTCATGGCCTTCTAGCAATTCATAAACAACTTTTTCTCTAATTTTTTGGATGTTTGTGTCATGATCTATCTGGATGATATACTCATCTACTCAAATAACATGTCCAAACATTACCAGCATATCAAGGAAGTACTCAAGCATCTCCACAAGGCAGGCTTATATACCAAAGTAGAAAAATGCAAATTTCACTCTAAGTCAGTAGAGTATCTAGGATATATCCTTTCTTCTTCTAGTTTCACTATGTCTAACAACAAAGTAAAGATTATTCAAGGCTGGCTGGAGTCCAAGAAAGTCAAGAATATTCAATCCTTCTTAGATTTTACTAACTTTTATTGCTAGTTTATCTTTAACTACTTAGATATTGTTATTTCATTGATATGCCTTACTTAGAAGAACATTTTCTGGAAGTTCAATTCCTCTTATCATGATACTTTAAATTCTCTCAAGAAGACATTCACCTCCACTTCTATTCTCATTTACTGGATTCCTAATGCTTAACTCATTGTGGAAACTGATGTTTTAGACTATGCTCTTACTACAATTTTTTCTATTGTGAATGAAGAAAATGAAGTTCATCCAGTCACTATTCACTCCCATACTTTTACCATAGTAGAGTTAAATTATAACATACATGACAAGGAATTACTTGTTATTTTTGAGGTTTTTAAAATTTGGCAACACTACTTGGAGGGTCCAGCCTCTCCCATTAATATTCTTATAGATCACAAAAACCTTGAGTACTTTTCTATTACCAAGATATTGACCTAGAGGCAAGTGTAGTGGTTTGAGTGCCTCTCTCAGTTCAACCTTGTTATTAAATTGTGTTCTGGTTGTCTTGGCACCAAACCAGACACTCTCACTAAACAGTAGAATGTCTACTCTAAAGAAAATAATACTGGCTATGCCATAGTCAACCTTCAAACCAATCTTCACTCAAGAACAACTTGTAGTCTCTGTACAAGCTACTGTTCTTCTCTTTCCTTCTCTTTACACAGTTACAGTTGTTGATCTAGATACTCTATACCAAGACATTCTTTCAGCTCTTTCTAGTGACCCAATTATTACAAAACATATTCCTGCAGATAGCCAATAGTCTATAGACCCCAATAGTTTTCTTTATCTTGATGATAGAATCTATATACCATCCACTGATAATCTCTATATATGTGTTCTCCAGTATAATCATGATCACATTCTAGCTGGCCATTTTGGTTGGAACAAGATACTGGAACTAGTTTGCTATAGATATTCCTAGCCTAGTTTCTGTACTGATGTACAACAATTCTACAAGTTCTATATCACTTATATATAATCTAAACTACAATTTTACAAGCTCTATAGATCTCTCAAACAACTTCCTATTCCCAAATGACTATAGAATTCTATTTCTATAGACTTCATCAAGAGTTTCTCCCATTATTCTCCAGATTTGATACTATTCTGGTTATAGTTAACTAGCTTACTAAGCAGGTGATATTTATCCCTGTCCATGACACTATTATGTCTACAGACTTAGTATGTCTGTTTGTCCTCTATGTGTTCTTCAAACATGGAATTCCTTCCCATGTCATCTCTGATAGAGGTTTAGAGTTTGTGTTGAGCTTTTTCTATTCTTTAGGTACTGCTCTGGACATGTGACTTTATTTTACTTTAGGCTATTACCCTGAAGGTTATGAACAAATCAAACACACAAACTAGACCCTTGAGCAATATCTCCATATATATTATAGTTACTAGCAAGACAACTGGTCTAAACTTCTACCACTTGCAGAGTTCTCTTACAATAATACTCCAAGTGTTATTTTTGGTGTTTCTCCATTCTTTGCTAATAAAGGATATTATCCAAACATCACTGTTCATCATGAACATGATATTGCTTCCTCCTGAGCCTACAACTTTCCTATAGACCTCAATGAATTACAATGTATCCTCAAAGCTGAAATCACTGTAGCCCAACAGCATTATTAGAAGTTTGCTAATACATAACATTTTTTTGTATCTAAAATCAAAGTAGGTGACAAAGTCTTTGTTAAGACTTAGTTCTTTAGAACTACTCAGTCTTCAAAAAAGCTCTCTGAAAAATATCTTAAACCTTACAAAATCATTTTCCAGCCTAGTATACTATCATTCACCCTTCATCTCTCAGAGTCTATGTACTCTGTCTATTCAGTTTTCCATGTGTCTATACTCAAACCTATTATGTCCAACTTCTTCCCTAAAAAAACACAACTAGTTCCTGTACTAGTTATAATTAATAGTGAACCTGAGTATGAGATTTCTTAGATAGTGGACTCCAAAATTGATTGCTGATAGGCATGCAAGCTCCTATACAAGATGATCTGGCTAAGGTATAAAGACACAGAAAATGAATCTGAGTAAATCTCTGCATCTGGGCTTATCTATGCTACTGACTTGGTATTTGATTTTTATATTATATATCCTACCAAGTTCAATTCACTCCCTTTATCTTAATCATACTGCTACACTCATCCCCTGCCTCCATATACTTCCAATGGAGATTATTATTATCATTCTCATAGTATATTCTATCTACTTGTTTTTATTTAACTCTATTTAACTAACACAGTATAGCTGTAATAAAACCAAAAATAAAATAAAATTCAAAATAATACAAAAACAAAACTATTATACTAGCAGAAGATGAACGATGGGGTTCCTTTCTTTATCTCCTCCTGATTTTTCTCAGGTTCCTCTTTAGACCCCTCTTTATCATTTCTATCTTCTTTCTCCTTCAAGCTCTACCTTTCATTGACTGTGGCCCCAATCCTTGCTAATTGGGCTGTATTTTTTTTTGGGCCCTCCACCAAATCCTGTAAGAACTTTCTGATGCCCCAGTATTCTTTAAGAAGATTTCAGAGTGCCTTTTCAATAGCACTTAAAATCCTACTGTAGATAGGGATCATGGCTAGGAAATTGGTATTGGTGTGGAGGATATACTGCTTCTTAAGAGCAATGCATCTAGTATATGTAAGGAAATGACTATAAGGATAAAGAAGGTTAACAGAGATAATAGAAACAAAAAGTTTCTGTACTTATCTTGAGTTGTGTACCAGACAATTCTGCCTAGTATGTATATACTTTTCATAGGAATTATCTTTCCCCATCTTGACTACAGCATTCCTATAGTATCTCCTTAGTTGTTTTTCTTAGAGAGCTGTCACCTTACCTTGTCTTTTAAGGAGATGTTGGTAATCTTCTTTTGTTTGGACTCTCTAAAAGAGTGGCATTCTCAGCCAAGACTTTATTCTAAAGTTACTTTAGGTACTTTAACTGCTTCCTTTTTTCCTCTTTTTTTTTGTAAGTTTCTGCTTTTGGATCTTTACCCATGCCTTGGCCTTGGCTACTTTCCTTGTCTTCTAGGCAGCCCACTCAATGCAGCAGGCCTTTGCTACCTTTTTCAAGTGTGCTTGAAGCTTCTGCTCCTTCTCATATCTTCTTTGTATCTCCTGTTACTGCTATTCAAGCATTTCAGCATTGTTTTGGGATATGTTAGAGAGAGTGGGAGAAAACATGATAATACAAAAGAAAGGTAAAAAAAATGTTTTTTTGTATTGTTGACCTAGGTACCATCACAGGTTCTTTGGATAAATTCAATAGAACTTCAAAGGCTTAGTCTTAAGAGGGAAGTACTATCATATGCTAGGTTCATCTGTTTGAAAGATACATTCCCACAGTGAAGCTGTCTTCTCAACATGTATAAAACAAGCCCATTCTTTTTGCAACACATTCCCTTAACAGTAATGCAATAATCCAGATATCTAGTCTTTCATAACATGGATACTCTTATTTGACTTGATCTTCTATAGTAGAGTTCCCTTACTTTACTCTTGTTAGTATCTCACTACTGAAACCTCTATTTAGAGTAGAATACTGAAACCTCAAGTATTTCTTATATCTCCTACTCATATATAAAACTAGTAGTTACACTATAATTTGCTAGTCTGATAATTGATGAAGATAATTTTCATTGAACTCAATCTCTAGTGTTCAATAGTGGCATACCAAATCAGTACTCATCTCCATCTCAGACTTCATTTGATTCTCTGAAGTTGTGACTACATAGCAGGCAGACGGTGTAGTACATAAGCTGAAGCCAAGATCATTTTAACAAGTCTATATTTCCAAACCAACTCTGTAGACTTTTACCTCCTGGTATGAACCATACCTAACATCAATGCAATCAAACTATAATTGCTAACTTTAATGAGAATCCATCCAGTTGTGAATGTTAGCTGAGTAGTAAGATATACAGATGTTTCAGAAGTTAGTCTATAATAGAAAAAACTTTTTGTATTTAAGAATAATAGTTATTATATGAAATTCTTTAATTTGATAATCAACTTGGATTTGTACTATACTTGTTCTATATTCTATCTGAATCTTTCTCTTCCAAGATACAACTATACAATGAGATTAAGCTAGGTATAATGTTTTCTGTTGAAGCCAAGGTTGTTATTTATAAAGTACTACTTCTGAGTTACTTTTACCTTTGTATCCACTTGTCAGGCACAGTTCACACCAGGGTAGAAGTCCACAGAATGGACTCAGAGATGAGCAGACTTGTGGAATGATCTTGGCTTCAGCTTATGTGCTGTGCCATTTGTCTGCTGTGTGGTCACAACTTCAGATGATGGAAAGAAGTCTGAGATGGGAGTGAGTACTGATTGGTGTATTGCCATTGAACACTGGAGATTGAGTTCAATAAGAGTTATCTTTGTTAATTATCAGACTAGTGAATTACAGTATAACTACTAGTCTTATATATAAACAGATAGTATAGGAGATGCTTAGGGTTTTAGTGGTAAAACTCCTATTACTCTGAGTAGAGGTTTCAGTGTTGAGACACTGACAGGGGTAACTCCATCATAGAAGACTGAGTCAAATAAGAGTATCTCTGCTGTAGAAGACAGAATATCCAGATGGTTGCAGTACCGCCATAAGACATGTTGCAAGAAAGGTGGCCACTGTAGAAGGCAGGCTTGTATGATTTGGAGATGATATCATCATGGGGATATACTTTCTAGATGGGTGGGCTTGCATATAACACCACTAAGTTATAACAATATTCTCTTCTTAAGACTTTTGAAGTCCTATTGAGTTTATCTAGAAAATATACAATAGTGTTTTAAGTTAATATAAAAGAATTTTTCTTTTACTTCTTTTTTTACTTATAACTCTTTATTCTCCTTAGAAATCAAGGCCAAGATCCTTGAGTGTTAAAAAGAAGACATACAATAGCAATTTTCAGAGAAATAAAAGCTTTTAGTCCACCTATAAGAGATGGCAAAGGCACAATATACTGAGAGAACAACTGAGAAAGCAAGATTGGCAGTAGAGATTAGAATAAAGAAGGTAGCTAAATAGGTGCAATATGAAGAGGAGGAAACAAAGAAATAGTAGAAGGAGAAGTTGGAAAGGTTTTAGAGGAGATGTTGACATGGAGATCTGATATGCTAGAAAGTATTGAAATCTCTCCTCTAATAGAGTAAAAATAAGAGAAAGAGGTTATAGAAATCTTCTCAGAGAATGAGACTAGTCATAGTTCTTGAAGAAAACAAAGAGAGAGCAAGTGAAGAAAGGCTACAGATAAAGAGAAAAAACCTCTGTAACAGATATGTACATGCTAGATAGAAGTATATAGTATAAAATAGCAGGTAAGTAGTAATTTTCTATTATTTTATCCATTTTTTACTAGTTTTTACCTCTATAACAGATCTCTTTCCTGTGTAGAATATATTGCTATCATGTATAAGTATATTTTTGTTCAAGAGAACACTGCTAGACCTCAAAAGGTGAACTCTATATACAATAGAGTTCTAAGTACTATTAAAAAATTAGTTAAGGAGTACTATAGTATTAATGTAAGATAGGAGCTAGTAGAGTCTGAGAAAAAGAATAAGAAGATAGCAGATGGAAGCTATTAAGAAAAGTCTACAGAGAGATATAAAAAAAGCTTGAGGAAGAGAAAGAGATGATGTAGATACTACCTCTTATTTTCTGCTAGAATTAGTATATTATTTGTTGTTAAAATAAAATACTTTGTTTTTTTGTTAGGCTTAGTCTATTCTTTACACAGTATTGAACTATGTAGAGAAATCTATATTTTCTGGTCTTTCTACTAGTAAAATTGTAATTTGATTCTGAATTGCAGTCTACAGTTTGTAGTAAGATTTGACTATAGTGATGATTGTGATAAAATCAGTGTCCAAGACAGCTCATTTTATCTCAACTCATACTACAATAAGTACAGAAGAAGCAGCCAAACTTTTCTTATATTATATGTAGAAACTTCATAGTCTTTCTATATAAGTTATTTTATTCTAACATTCTTTTTTATAATAAAACTCTCTTTTATAATCTACACTTCTATGTTTAGAAATATTTCATATTGCTCTCAATCCTACATTTTACTTCTGCTAAACTTGAGTAAAATAAGTAAGAAATTAATTAAGATAAATATAAAGAAAGATAAGATGAGAAAAAAAAGATAGAAAAACAAAGAGAAAACTCCATTGAAAATATAAGAACCAGAGTTAGACTTGTAATAGTGCAATCAAAATAGAGAAAGAGGACTAAGCTTAGTAAATAAGCAATGTAGAAATTAGTAATCAAATCTGCAGCATAAATGAGTTTAGTTGCAGAAATCCATTTAGATTCATTCTTAGTGTCTTTATAATCTAGCCAAATAACCTTGTAAAAGAGCTTACAAGTCTATTTTTGGTCAATTTTGAAGTCTACAACTTATAAAATTTCATATTTAGGTTTTTCACTAGTAATAACTAGTATCAGAGTAGATTAAATTTTTTTGGGGAATATATTGGAAATGGCTGATTCAAGTATGAAGATATAGAAAACTAAATATATAGAATGTATAGATTCTGAAAGATAAAGAATAAGCAACAAAATACTAAACTAAGAAATGATTTTTGAGGTATTTTTTAAAGAGCTTTTTTGAAGTCTTAGTAATCCTAAAGAATTAAGTCTTTATGTAAATCTTATCATCTACTTTGAAATTAGATATAGAAAAATACCATAATTTATTGAAATTAACAACAAAGTTACAGTATCAAAGTTGAAGATAGTAAACTTTATTTATTTTTATTTTATTTCTCATTTTTATTTTATTTTCCATTTTTGGACTTGAAATCAAAAGTTAGGATTATGTCACACATAACTATCATATATAACATGTTATGTATCACAAAAGAATATAAAAGGTTCTAGAACAATGATGTTATACCATATATTCTTTAGAGTAGGCTAGATTTAGTATAACACAGACCATTAGCTAAGTGTATATAAAATAGATACTTTGTAACTGGAACTCTATTAAGTTCTCTTATATTTAGAATATATGTTATATACTAACCCAACTATATCTGTTATCCATTCTGGATAATACCAATCTCATCTAAACTCATGTACTTTCTTTTAGAGTAGATTATGCTTCATTCTAATTAACTATCATATTACAAATAAGAATTAATCCATGTTATAATTCTAAGCTTGGTTTAGATTACAACTTAGGCAAAGACTTAAGAAAGAATAAAGAAGATGATTAATTGGTAAAGCATAAAGATACAAGACTGTATCTACTACTATATATATCTAGTGACTATGAGGAATAAGTGAGGTACTCTTGAGAAAACAATGAAGAGAGAATGAGGAAAATATGAGGAGACCTCTACTACTACATGAAGTACTAACTGATCTAACATGAAGAAAGTACAAGACACAGTAAATATAAGTCAAAAATTGCAATAATCTATTTCATAACAATTCTATAGAGTAAGCAACAACCTTTATAGTGTCTAACAAACACAGAGTATATGTAGCATTCTATTATTAGAAAAGCTTCTTTCTGTATTTAAGAACTATAGTTATCATATATAGTTTCTTAGTCTGATAATTAACTTGGATTAAGTACTACATTCATCCTTGGTCTATATATCAACATCTCCTCTTAGATTATGACCACACAACAAAGTTAGATGCAACTTTTAGTTAAAACCAAGATCATCATTTATGTAGTATACTATTTCCAACTTATATTTGTATCTTTTTTCAATAAGTCTTACTATTCAATCTGCCTTTTATACTGTATTTGTAGATCTTTAATGAACAATATTATCAGACTACATAGCTACTGTCACAAACTAGGTTCCTTATCTCTTTCTGACCTACTATCTGATCTTATAGTATTCTTCTACTATAGTTCTGTATCTCTCTCTAAAATTCTGTCTGCTTAACATTTAAGTGAGTAATTGTTATGATCTTAAATCCTAAGAGTGGGATAAAAGAACAACTCTTGTATTGAGTAACACAAGAGAACTCAATAGAAATTCCTTTACAAACTAGTCTACCTTTTATACTACTACCGATGGTCCATGCTCACTACTGTACACCCTACCCTAAATAACCATGTGTAGAACATGAGGTCAACATGTAGTATTCATGTTGTATGACGTCATTTGTTCTAGAACCTTCTACTTTATTCTCCTAAGTCTTGTGACCAATGTTGTGATCACACCATCAGATTGTGACTGATGTGACAGTGTGACAGATCACTTCTATCCCTAACCCTAACCATTCCAAAAATAGAAAAATAAAAATAAGAAAGAAAAATAAAATAAACAAAGTCCACTTCTTGC
>Ga0157366_1000324_pt1 | contig 22686 bp, 19 predicted proteins | sample AttbisABBM1_FD_113149 | JGI IMG/M metagenome (GOLD analysis project Ga0157366, IMG submission 113149) | Fungus gardens microbial communities from leaf cutter ant in Botucatu, State of São Paulo, Brazil - Atta bisphaerica ABBM1 | ecosystem: Host-associated > Fungi > Mycelium > Unclassified ...
AGCGGGCGAAACGCTTCCGGGATCGCCCCTTCCAGCTCGATAGTGAGATAGGAAATACAGCGCCGGGCATCCACGACGTAAGGCTCAACGATAGCGCTGGTCGGGCAGATGGTCATGCAGGCGACACAGCGGCCACACTGCTCCTGCTGCGGCGTATCAATCGGCAGGGGTATATCGATCAGCAGCTCGCCGAGGAAAAACCACGAGCCAGCTTCACGATTCAGAATCAGCGAATGTTTGCCGGTCCAGCCCAGTCCTGCTTTAGCTGCCAGCGGTCGCTCAAGCAGCGGGGCCGAGTCCACAAAGGGCCGGAAGTTAAGCTCGCTGCAATGCTGCTGGATCATTTCTCCGAGCTTTTTCAGGCGATTGCGCAATACTTTGTGGTAATCGCGGCCTAATGCATAACGGCTGACATAGCCCAGTCGGGGATTTTTCAGCGTGCTGGCAAAGGCGGCTTTGGCCGGAAGGTAGTTCATGCGAACGCTGATGACGCGCAGCGTGCCGGGAAGCAGTTCATGCGGACGCGCCCGCATCATGCCATGTCGCGCCATCCACTCCATCTCGCCATGATACTGCTTCTCCAGCCACGCCTGCAGGCGCGGCTCTTCCGCACTGAGATCGGTATCGGTGATGCCGACCTGCTGAAAGCCGAGATCTAATCCCCACTGTTTAATCTGTTGTGCGAACTGATGAAGATCGAGAGGGTATGACATGAGTGACCAGGATTCGAAGAGAAACGACCGCAGTTTACCATATTCTGTCTGGCCTGCGCAGGCGGTGGCGCAGCTTGAGCAGCAGGGAGCCGATGCCCTTGGCATTACCCTCTATGAACTGATGCTGCGCGCCGGGCAGGCCGCCTATGAGCATCTGAACCGGCACTGGCCTGACGCCCGCCACTGGCTGATTTTGTGCGGCCACGGTAACAATGGCGGGGATGGCTATGTGCTGGCCCGACTGGGACAGGCCGCGGGTAAAACCATCACGCTGCTGGCGTGTGACAGTGAAAAAGCGTTACCGGAAGAGGCGCAGCGCGCCCGGGACGCCTGGCTGGATGCGGGCGGCGAGATCCATGCGGCTGGTGCGGCCTGGCCAGAGCAGGTGGATGTGATTGTCGATGCGCTGCTGGGCACCGGCACACAGCGCGCGCCTGCGGAACCCTATGCCACGCTGATTCAGCAGGCAAACGCCCACGCGGCACCGATCCTCGCCATCGACATGCCGTCCGGCTTATCCGCGCGAAACGGCACGACGCCCGGTGAGGTGATTAACGCCACACATACCCTGAGCGTCGTGGCACTGAAGCCGGGCCAGCTTACCGGCAAAGCCCGCGACGTTATCGGCACGCTCTATTATGCCGACCTTGGCCTGGCGACGTTTCTCGCGGGAGAAACCGCGCCGATGGCGCGTTATGATGCCAGCGCACTGACCCGCTGGCTCAAGCCGCGCAAACCCACCTCGCATAAAGGCAACCATGGCCGTCTGCTGGTCGTCGGAGGCGATGCCGGAACGGCCGGGGCAGTGCGCATGACGGCTGAGGCCGCGTTGCGCACCGGCAGTGGATTGGTGCGAGTACTCACTCACAAAGATAACATTATCCCGATCCTGACAGCCCGCCCCGAAGTGATGGTCGATGAACTGACCGATGAACGTCTGAAAGAGGCGCTGGAGTGGGCCGATGTCATCGCGGTCGGGCCTGGTTTAGGACAGCGCGAGTGGGGTAAGCAGGCGCTGAAAGCAGTGGCAGGCAGTGAAAAGCCGATGCTTTGGGACGCAGATGCACTTAACCTGCTGGCAATCAGTGCGGAGAAACGTCAGAATCGCATCATTACGCCGCATCCTGGCGAAGCGGCACGTTTGCTGAATATCGAGACCAGTGAAATTGAGAGTGACCGCTTACATGCAGCGCAGAGACTGGCGCAGCAATATGGTGGCGTAGTGGTACTGAAAGGTGCCGGTACGATTATTGCCAGCGAGCAGGGCGAAATGGCCTTTGCTGATGTAGGCAATGCCGGTATGGCCTCCGGCGGTATGGGCGACCTGTTGAGTGGCATCATTGCCTCGCTGATGGGTCAGCAACTGCCGCTGTTCGGGGCGGCCTGCGCTGGCTGTGTGGCGCATGGTGCCGCAGCCGATGCGGTGGCGGCACAACGCGGCACGCGCGGTATGCTGGCAACAGATTTACTGGATCTACTGTGGCAGTTTGTTAATCCTGAGATGAATAAAGAAGCATGAAGACCTGTGTTATCTCTTTGCCCGATGAGGCGGCTACGCTCAGTTTGGGCGCTCAGCTGGCGCGCGCCTGTGGCAGCGCGGCAGTGATTTATCTCTATGGCGATCTGGGGGCGGGTAAAACTACCTTCAGCCGCGGCTTTCTTCAGGCGCTTGGCCATCAGGGCAACGTTAAAAGCCCCACTTACACGCTGGTGGAGCCTTATGCGCTGGGTGATCGCACCCTTTATCATTTTGACCTCTACCGCCTGGCCGATCCCGAAGAGCTGGAGTTCATGGGGATCCGCGACTATTTCAGCGGCGAGGCAATCTGTCTGGTCGAATGGCCGCAGCAGGGCGCAGGTTTTCTGCCGTCGCCCGATGTCACACTGACGCTGCGCTATGTGGGTGAGGCGCGGGAAGCGGAGCTGACGGCACAATCCGCAGCCGGACAGCAATGGATTGAACACGTTGACCAGGGCAGGGATCAGGCATGATGTCACGGATGAAAATCGCGCTGGTGACACTGCTGCTGCTGGTCTGTACGCCGCTGTTTGCCGCCACGTTGTCCGATATTAAAGTGGCTAACGGCGACAGCCAGGCCACCATTACCCTGAACTTTGCCGGACAGCCTGTTTACGGCTTCTTCCCGCTGCGCAATCCCGATCGTGTGGTGCTTGATGTGCGCCAGAGCGGCGTGGTTCAGGGGCTGCCGCTGAACTTTAGCGGGGAAAATATCGTAAAGCGGATTCGGACCAGTACCCCGAAAGATAAACAGAGCGTGCGGCTGGTGTTTGAGCTGACGCAGGCGGGGAAAACCCGTGCGGTTACCCAGCGCAATGGCAACAGCTACAGCGTGGTCTTCACGATTACCGGTAAAGCGCCGGCGGTGACGCGCAGCGCACCCGCTCCGGTGACAGCCCCGCCGCGAGCGCCTGTCCAGAGTGCCGCTGCCAATCCGTTTAACGCCAATCCGGTTACCTCAGTGAGCAGTTCTGCCAGCACGGTACGCCCTGGCGCGACGGTCAGCCACAATGACACGGTGATTGTGGCGATTGACGCCGGGCATGGCGGTCAGGACCCGGGCGCCATCGGACAGCGCGGGCTGCAGGAAAAGAACGTCACTATCGCGATTGCGCGTAAACTGCGGGTGCTGCTGAACAACGATCCGATGTTTAAAGGCGTTCTGACCCGTGATGGTGACTATTTTATCTCGGTGATGGGCCGTTCTGACGTGGCGCGTAAAGCCAATGCGAACGTGCTGGTGTCAATCCATGCGGATGCGGCGCCGAGCCACGCAGCCACCGGTGCATCGGTCTGGGTCTTATCCAACCGCCGTGCCAATAACGAGATGGCTAACTGGCTGGAGCAGAAAGAGAAACAGTCTGAGCTGCTGGGCGGCGCAGGCGACCTGCTGGCTAACAGCCAGGCGGATCCCTACCTCAGCCAGGCGGTGCTGGACCTGCAGTGTGGTCACTCGCAGCGCGTCGGGTATGACATCGCGCAGAAAGTGTTGCAGCAGCTGCGCGGCGTCACCTCGCTGCATAAACGGCTGCCTGAACATGCCAGCCTGGGCGTGCTGCGTTCACCTGACATTCCTTCTCTGCTGGTGGAAACCGGCTTCATCAGTAATTCCTCGGAGGAGCGACTGCTTGGCAGTAGCGCACACCAGGATAAGATTGCGCAGTCGATCTACAAAGGTCTGCGCACTTATTTCCTGGCGCACCCGCTGCAATCCATCCCAAAGGAGGAAAACCGGCCGCTGGGCTCGTCGCCGGCGGTTAGCGTCGCCAGCAACCCGGCGACCGGGGTGACGCAATATACGGGGGCAACGCAGCGTCATACGGTGACGCGCGGTGAGACGCTTTCCGGTATTGCCGCGAAGTATGGTGTCAGCATGGCGACGCTGCGTGAGCTGAATACGCTGAAGCGGGATGTGGTCTGGGTCGGACAGCGGCTGAAGGTGCCCGCCAGTGCCACGGCCAGCCGCACGACCCGCGCCCGGGGTGTTGTGCGGCACAAAGTGGTCGTCGGGGATTCCCTGACCGGTATCGCCGCACACTATGGCGTCAGTCCAAAAGCGATAATGCAGACCAATAATCTGAAGTCGACCAACGTAATGTTGGGGCAGAACCTGAAAATCCCTGCATCCTGATTGTTCGCCCGGCTACGCGCCGGGCTGTCAGCCAAAAGGATATCCACCATGCCGATACAAATTTTACCGCCTCAGCTGGCAAACCAGATTGCGGCGGGGGAAGTGGTTGAGCGTCCTGCATCGGTTGTAAAAGAGCTGGTGGAAAACAGCCTTGATGCTGGCGCAACGCGCATTGACGTTGATATTGAAAAAGGGGGCGCAAAGCTTATCCGCATCCGTGACAACGGCTGCGGCATCGTGAAAAGCGAACTCTCGATGGCGCTCGCCCGGCACGCCACCAGTAAAATTGCCTCGCTGGATGACCTGGAGGCGATTATGAGTCTGGGGTTCCGGGGCGAAGCGCTGGCCAGTATCAGTTCGGTCTCCCGCCTGACCTTAACCTCGCGTACCGCCGATCAGACCGAAGCCTGGCAGGCTTATGCCGAAGGGCGTGAGATGGCGGTGACGGTCAAGCCGGCTGCGCACCCCTGCGGCACCACGCTGGAAGTGCTGGACCTGTTTTATAACACCCCCGCGCGGCGCAGATTCATGCGCACCGAGAAAACCGAATTTGGTCACATCGACGAGGTGATTCGTCGTATTGCGCTGGCGCGGTTTGATGTCGCCTTTTCACTCAGCCACAACGGCAAAATGATGCGCCAGTATCGGGCCGTCAGCGAGGAGAGTCAGCGCGAACGGCGGCTGGCCGCCATCTGCGGCACCACCTTTATGCAGCATGCGCTGCGCATCGACTGGCAACATGACGATCTTTCGCTGCGCGGCTGGGTCGCCGATCCCGCCGGGTCGCGTCAGGTCAGCGAGCTGCAATATTGCTACGTCAATGGCCGCATGATGCGTGACAGGCTGATTAACCACGCTATCCGCCAGGCTTTTCAGGACCAGCTGCAGGATGAGCAGCAACCCGCTTACGTGCTCTATCTGGAGATCGATCCGCATCAGGTGGATGTCAACGTCCATCCGGCCAAACATGAAGTGCGGTTTCATCAGTCACGTCTGGTGCATGACTTTATTTATCAGGGCGTGGTCAGCGCGCTTCAGGCGGTTGCCGCACCAGCGCTGCCCACGCTGAAAGCAGAAGAACCGGCCCCACGCTGGCAGCCGGAAAATCGTCAGGCCGCCGGAGGCAACCATTTTGCCCAGCCTGCGACCTCCGCCAGTGAGAAGCGACCGGCCGCGCCCACCCGTGAGCCAGCCCCCGCATGGCAAAACAAAGAGAACGTCTATCGTCAGCGTGAAGGCGCGATTTATCAGCAACTGCTGAAAACGCCTGCCGCCAGTGCAGCGGCGCCTGAAGCCCGCGAACCGGCTGCGCGGCGTCAGCCGGAGAAAGCCACGCCGCTGGCGGCCCATGCGCAGAGTTTTGGCCGGGTGCTGACCGTACTGCAGAACCACTATGCGCTGCTGGAACAGGACCAGAAACTGTTCCTGATGGCGCTGCCGGTCGCGGCGCGCTGGCTGAAGCAGGCGCAGCTCGAACCGGGTGAAGAGGGGCTTAAACCGCAGCCCCTTCTGATTCCGGTGCGCCTGAAAATGGCGCGGGAGGAGTGTCAGGCCGCCAAAGAAAACAGCAGTCTGCTCAGTCAGATGGGTATCGATCTGCAGCCTGACGGTGACCACGTGACCCTGCGTGCGGTGCCTTTACCGTTACGAACACAAAATTTACAAATCTTGATTCCTGAACTGTTAGGCTATCTCGCCCGGCAGCAGGAGAACTCTGCGACGCAGCTGGCCCAGTGGCTGGCACGGCGTCAGGATGCAGCGTCCTCCGACTGGAATCACTCACAGGCGATCAACCTGCTGGCAGAGCTCGAACGGCTCTGCCCACAGTTACTGAAATCGCCACCTTCAGGCTTGTTACAGCCCTTAGAGATTGAGAGCGCGATTAACGCGTTGAAGCATGAGTGAACTGAACCAGGCTGGCCGGCCAAAGGCGATTTTTTTGATGGGTCCCACTGCATCGGGTAAAACCGCATTAGCCATTGAACTGCGCAGGCAGTTACCGGTGGAACTAATCAGCGTCGATTCTGCCTTAATCTATCGTCAGATGGATATTGGTACGGCAAAACCGTCGGCTGAGGAGTTAGCAGTGGCCCCCCATCGTCTGCTCGACATCCGCGATCCCGCAGAAGCCTATTCGGCTGCGGAGTTCCGGCGCGATGCTTTAGCAGAAATGGCGGATATCGTTCAGGCTGGACGAATTCCGTTGCTTGTTGGTGGAACCATGCTCTACTTCAAGGCGTTACTTGAAGGATTGTCGCCGTTGCCCTCGGCCGATCCCGACGTTCGTCAGCAGATAGAGCAAACGGCGCGTGAAAAAGGCTGGGAAGCTTTGCACCGCCAGCTGTGTGAGATCGACCCGGTTGCTGGTAGTCGTATTCATCCGAATGATCCGCAGAGACTTTCGCGAGCACTGGAAGTTTTTTTTATTTCGGGTAAAACTTTAACGGAACTGACAAAAACCTCCGGTGAAGCGTTACCCTACGACGTGCATCAGTTTGCCATCGCCCCCGCGAGCCGTGAACTGTTGCACCAGCGCATCGCGTTACGTTTTGAGCAGATGTTGGCGTCAGGATTTGAAGCGGAGGCTCGGGCCCTGTTTGCACGAGGTGATTTGCATACGGACATGCCTTCCATTCGTTGTGTTGGCTATCGTCAGATGTGGTCTTATTTATCAGGCGAAATCGATTACAGCGAGATGGTTTATCGGGGAATTTGCGCAACCCGGCAGCTCGCTAAGAGACAGATGACCTGGTTACGTGGCTGGGAAAACGTTCACTGGCTTGACAGTGACGAGCCCCGGCTGGCGCGTGATACGGTGTTACAGGTTCTTAGTGCGAAGCATGGGTGATTGTGTACAATTGATGAGTTATCGTGCGCAAATTTTTACGCAGTTTTTTTCAGAACCATAGGTTCTACGAGCAACAAACAACAAGCATATAAGGAAAAGATAGAATGGCTAAGGGGCAATCATTACAAGACCCGTTTTTGAACGCACTGCGTCGTGAACGTGTTCCGGTTTCGATTTATCTGGTTAACGGTATTAAGCTGCAGGGTCAGATTGAGTCATTTGATCAGTTCGTCATTTTGTTGAAAAACACGGTAAGTCAGATGGTTTATAAACACGCCATTTCTACCGTTGTTCCTTCACGCCCGGTTTCTCACCATAGCAATAATACCGGTGGCGGCAGCAACAATTACCATCATGGTGGCAGCAACACATCTGCGCAGCCACAGCCACAACAAGACGGTGATAACGCAGAGTAACGCGTCGCCGTACAGCCAGGATCGGAGAACAGAGGTTTTCCGTCCTGGTCTTTTATTTTAGCGAGGTTATAGCTTGTTTGACCGTTATGATGCCGGTGAGCAGGCCGTACTGGTACACATCTGGTTCTCCCAAGACAAAGAAGTAGAAGATCTGCAGGAGTTTGAAACCCTGGTCTCTTCTGCTGGCGTTGAGGCGCTGCAAGTGGTAACTGGCAGCCGTAAAGCGCCACACCCCAAGTATTTTGTCGGTGAAGGAAAAGCCGTTGAAATTGCCGATGCGGTAAAAACAACAGGAGCATCGGTCGTCTTATTCGATCATGCCCTTACGCCCGCTCAGGAAAGAAACCTCGAGCGCCTGTGCGAATGCCGGGTCATTGATCGCACCGGTTTAATTCTGGATATCTTTGCCCAACGGGCACGCACCCACGAAGGTAAATTGCAGGTCGAGCTGGCACAGCTTCGCCATCTCGCCACACGTCTGGTGCGCGGCTGGACCCACCTTGAACGCCAGAAGGGCGGGATTGGTTTGCGGGGTCCGGGTGAAACCCAGTTAGAAACAGACCGCCGTCTGTTACGCGGACGCATCAGCCAGATTCTGTCTCGCCTTGAGCGGGTTGAAAAGCAGCGCGAACAGGGGCGTCAGTCACGTGCCAAAGCGGATGTGCCGACCGTTTCGCTGGTGGGGTATACCAACGCCGGCAAATCGACCCTCTTTAATGCCATGACCTCGGCCAACGTCTTTGCCGCAGACCAGCTGTTTGCGACGCTCGACCCTACGCTGCGCCGTCTGAATGTGGCTGATGTCGGGGAAGTCGTGCTGGCGGACACGGTCGGGTTTATTCGCCATCTTCCTCACGACCTGGTTGCCGCGTTTAAAGCCACGCTGCAGGAGACACGCCAGGCGACGCTGCTGCTGCACGTGGTTGATGGCGCCGATGTTCGCGTCACCGATAATATGGCTGCCGTCGATGCCGTCCTCGAAGAGATTGAGGCGGATGAGATCCCGACGCTACTGGTGATGAATAAAATCGATATGCTCGACGGATTTGAGCCGCGTATCGATCGCAACGAAGAGAATCTGCCGATTCGTGTCTGGCTCTCTGCCCAGACCGGTGCAGGCCTTCCGTTGCTCTGGCAGGCGCTCTCTGAGCGGCTGTCCGGGGAGATTGCTCAGCATGCATTACGTCTGCCACCGGAAGCGGGGCGACTTCGCAGTCGCTTCTATCAGTTGCAGGCGATTGAGAAAGAGTGGAATGAAGAAGACGGCAGTGTAGGATTGCAGATACGTATGCCCATTATTGAATGGATGCGTTTATGTAAGCAGGAACCGTCGCTGACCAGTTACATTGTTTGATATTGCCAAAACGCATTTACCTTAACATTAGACGATTGTCGCATCCGAAAAATGAAGGGTAAAAACCGTAATTACAATAAATGGAGTAGAACATGGCGTGGAATCAGCCCGGAAATAACGGACAGGACCGCGACCCGTGGGGAAGCAGCAATAATCAAGGCGGCAACTCTGGGGGGAATAAGGGAGGACGGGAATCCGGGCCTCCTGATCTGGATGATATCTTCCGTAAACTGAGCAAGAAGCTTGGCGGACTGGGCGGTGGCAAACAGAGCGATAATGGTCAGCGCGGCTCCGGCAGCGGTGGCAAACTGGCTGGCATCGTCGCGGTAGCGGCGGTCGTCATCTGGGCTGCAAGCGGTTTCTACACCATCAAAGAAGCGGAACGGGGCGTGGTCACGCGTTTCGGTAAGTTCAGTCACCTGGTCGAACCGGGTCTGAACTGGAAGCCGACCTTCATCGATCAGGTTCGTGCGGTCAACGTCGAGTCGGTACGTGAACTGGCGGCGTCTGGCGTCATGCTGACCTCCGACGAAAACGTGGTGCGCGTAGAGATGAACGTGCAGTACCGCGTGACCGATCCGGAACGCTATCTTTATGCGGTCACCAGCGCCGACGACAGCCTGCGTCAGGCGACCGACAGCGCGCTGCGTGGCGTAATTGGCCGTTCTACCATGGATCGCATTCTCACCGAAGGCCGTACCGTGGTGCGTAGCGATACCCAGCGTGAAATTGACGAGACGATTCGCCCGTACAACATGGGCATCGCGGTACTGGACGTCAACTTCCAGGCGGCCCGTCCGCCAGAAGAGGTGAAATCTGCGTTTGATGACGCTATCGCCGCGCGTGAAAACCGCGAGCAGTACGTCCGTGAAGCGGAAGCCTACGCTAACGAAGTTCAGCCTCGTGCGAATGGCCAGGCGCAACGTATTCTGGAAGAGGCGCGCGCTTACAAAGAGCGAACCGTTCTGGAAGCGCAGGGTGAAGTGGCGCGTTTCGCCAAGATTCTGCCGGAGTATAAAGCGGCGCCAGAGATCACCAAGGAGCGTCTCTATATTGAGACCATGGAACGCGTACTGAGCCATACCCGCAAAGTTCTGGTTAACGATCGCGGTAATAATCTGATGATGCTGCCGCTGGACCAGCTGATGCGTGGCGGTCAGGCTGCATCCGGCCAGCACGGTCAGAAGGGCGGAACCAGCTCGTCACTGCCTGCGCTCTCCGATCGCAATGCCAGCCGCAATGACACGTCGTCATACAGTCCGGACAACATCATGGATCAGCGCCGGGCGAATGCTCAGCGCAGCGACAGCCAGCGCGAAGGGAGAGAGTAATCGATGCGTAAGCCAATAATATTTTTAATTATCGTCGTGCTGGTGGCGCTCTATGCGTCGCTGTTTGTGGTGCAGGAAGGCGAGCGCGGCATCGTGCTGCGCTTCGGTAAAGTCCTGCGCGACGGCGAAAACAAGCCGCAGGTGTTTGAGCCGGGTCTGCATTTCAAGATCCCATTCCTGGAAACGGTTAAGACGCTGGATGCACGTATCCAGACCATGGACAATCAGGCCGATCGCTTCGTCACCAAAGAGAAGAAAGATCTGATCGTGGACTCCTACATCAAGTGGCGTATCAGCGACTTCAGTCGTTACTACCTGGCCACCGGTGGCGGGGATGTCTCTCAGGCGGAAGTGCTGCTGAAACGTAAGTTCAGTGACCGCCTGCGTTCTGAAATGGGCCGTCTGGATGTGAAAGATATCGTTACGGATTCCCGCGGTCGCCTGACCACGGACGTGCGTGACGCGCTGAACACCGGTTCTGTCGGCAGCGATGATGAAGTGGCGACGCCAGCGGCGGATGACGCGATTGCCAGCGCAGCGGCCCGTGTTGAGCGTGAAACCAACAGCAATGAGCCCGCTCCGAATCCGAACAGTATGGCTGCGTTAGGTATTCAGGTCGTTGATGTGCGCATCAAGCAGATCAACCTGCCGACCGAAGTGTCTGATGCGATCTTCAACCGTATGCGCGCTGAGCGTGAAGCGGTTGCACGCAGCCAGCGTTCACAGGGTCAGGAAGAGGCGGAAAAACTGCGCGCCCAGGCGGATTATCAGGTCACGCGTACGCTGGCCGAAGCGCAGCGTGAAGCGCTGATCACCCGCGGTGATGGTGATGCAGAAACGGCCCGGTTGTTTGCCGATGCGTTCAGCAAAGATCCTGACTTCTACGCCTTTATTCGTAGTCTGCGCGCTTACGAAAACAGCTTCAGCGAAAATCAGGACGTGATGGTGTTAAGCCCGGATAGCGACTTCTTCCGATATATGAAGGCGCCCTCTAACGCGACACGCTAAGAACTGATATAACCTACAGGCCGACAATGTTGTCGGCCTTTTTTTTGGGTATCAGAATGAAAACAAGCATCTGGATGGCACTGGCGCTGGTGTTAGTGCTCGAAGGGTTGGGGCCGATGTTTATGCCACGCCTCTGGCGACGCATGATCCTGTCGATGATCCGCTTACCGGATCGTCTGCTGCACCGTTTCGGCGGCGGACTGGTGGTGGCAGGCATGGTCATCTACTGCATGCTGAGTCTGCACGGCAACGTCTGAAACCGTGGCTGAAACCGGCTAAATTGTGCCTTTTTGCGCCAGAATCCCCAACATGTTGTAGTGATCAAAACTCAGGCAAAAAAGCGCGCAATCGTATGCTAAAAGTGCTGAAAACAGCGGGATCAGATGGTAGAATCCTTTTTTAAGCAATCGGTGATTTTGAGAAATGGGTAAGAACGTCGTCGTACTGGGCACCCAATGGGGTGACGAAGGTAAAGGTAAGATTGTAGACCTTCTGACTGAACGCGCGAATTACGTTGTGCGTTATCAAGGCGGCCACAATGCGGGCCACACGCTTGTCATCAACGGTGAAAAAACCGTCCTCCACCTGATCCCTTCTGGCATTCTGCGCGATAATGTGACCAGCATCATTGGTAACGGTGTTGTGCTCTCTCCTGAAGCCTTAATGAAGGAGATGAAAGGTCTGGAAGCGCGCGGGATTCCGGTACGTGAACGTCTGCTGATTTCTGAAGCCTGTCCGCTGATCCTGCAATATCATGTTGCGATGGACATGGCGCGTGAACGTGCGCGCGGTGCCAAAGCGATTGGTACCACCGGCCGTGGCATCGGACCGGCTTATGAAGATAAAGTGGCGCGTCGCGCACTGCGCGTCAGCGACCTGTTCAACAAAGAAACCTTTGCTGCCAAGCTGAAGGAAGTGGTCGATTTCTACAACTTCCAGCTGGTGGAGTACTACAAAGAGCCAGCCGTCGATTTCGACAAAGTGCTGAGCGATGTGATGGAAGTCGCTGACATCCTGACCGGCATGGTGGTTGACGTCTCTGAACTGCTGGACAGCGCGCGTAAGCGTGGCGATCTGATCATGTTTGAAGGCGCGCAGGGTACCCTGCTGGATATCGACCACGGGACCTATCCTTACGTGACCTCGTCCAACACCACCGCAGGTGGCGTGGCGACCGGTTCAGGTATCGGTCCGCGTTATGTCGACTACGTGCTGGGTATTGTGAAAGCGTACTCCACCCGCGTAGGTGCAGGCCCGTTCCCGACCGAGCTGTTCGATGAAACCGGTGAGTTCCTGTGTGCACAGGGCAACGAGTTTGGTGCGACCACCGGACGTCGTCGTCGTACCGGCTTGCTGGATGCGGTAGCCGTTCGCCGTGCAGTTCAGATCAACTCCCTGTCAGGTTTCTGCATGACCAAGCTGGACGTGCTGGATGGCCTGAAAGAGGTGAAAATCTGTGTCGCTTACCGTATGCCGGATGGCCGCGAAGTGACCTCTACGCCGCTGGCAGCAGAGAACTGGGAAGGCATTGAGCCGATCTACGAAACGCTGCCAGGCTGGAGCGAGACAACGTTTGGCGTTAAGACGCTGGAAGGTTTACCTCAGGCGGCGCGTGATTACATCAAGCGCGTTGAAGAGGTAACGGGTGTGCCGATTGATATTATTTCAACCGGTCCCGATCGCAGTGAAACAATGATTCTGCGCGATCCGTTCGACGCATAATGATTGAGGCCGGACGCTGTCCGGCCCTTGTTTTTCCACTCTCTGATGCCACTTATCTTCCCTTCGCTTGTCAAACCCGGTGCTGACTGAAAAAAACGCACGGCCAATCACACTCTGGTTTATCATCGTTGTTAATCGAATGGCGATCCGATTTAATCCCGACACCCATTGTAAGGCGAACAATGTCATGCCACGCCTGAAGGTTCACTGAGGTTACTGTGCAGCTCACGAGTTTTACTGATTATGGCTTACGGGCCCTGATTTATCTGGCCTCGTTACCTGAAGGCCAGCAGACCAATATTACTGCGGTAACCGACACGTACGGTTTGTCGCGTAACCATATGGTCAAAATCATTAATCAGCTGAGCCGGGCGGGCTATGTCGCCGCAACACGGGGTAAAAATGGCGGTATTCGTCTGGGTATGCCGCCGCGTCAGATTGTGATTGGTGAAGTGGTCCGCAGGATGGAGCCGCTACAATTAGTCGATTGCCCCTCCTGCTCCATTTCGCCCGCCTGCCGTCTTAAACAGGCGCTGCATGATGCAGTACAGCGATTTTTGCAGGAGCTGGATAACTATACGCTGGCCGATTTGGTCGAAGGCAATACGCCACTTTATGAAATCATACTGTCCAGATCGCCGGCGGATATAAATATTAAATGACATCGGAGGAACCGTTATGTCAAAAGATCCTTTTCAGGATAGAGAAGCTGAAAAATACGAAAACCCTATTCCAAGCCGTGAATTTATCCTGGCTTTATTAGAAAAACGTGAAAAACCGGCCAGCCGTGAAGAGCTGGCTGAAGAGATGAATCTGCACGATGAAGAGCAGCTTGAGGCGCTGCGTCGCCGCCTTCGCGCTATGGAGCGTGATGGTCAGCTGGTCTTCACCCGCCGTCAGTGTTATGCCCTGCCAGAACGCCTCGATCTCCTGCGCGGTAAAGTTATCGGCCATCGTGATGGCTACGGCTTCCTGCGGGCGGAAGGTCAGAAAGATGACCTCTATCTTTCCGCTGAACAGATGAAATTCTGCATGCACGGTGACGTGATCCTGGCGCAGCCGCTGGGTGCCGATCGCAAAGGCCGTCGCGAAGCGCGCGTGGTCCGGGTGCAGGAACCCCGCAACAATCAGATCGTTGGCCGCTACTTTACCGATGCCGGTGCCGGCTTCGTGGTGCCGGATGACAGTCGCCTGAGTTTCGATATTCTCATCCCGCCAGAAGAGACGATGCAGGCCCGTATGGGTTCCGTGGTGGTGGTGGAGCTGGTGCAGCGCCCGAACCGTCGCAGCAAAGCGATCGGTAAAGTGATTGAAATACTCGGCGAAGATATGGGCACCAGCCTGGCCGTGGACATGGCGCTGCGCACCCATGAAATTCCGCACACCTGGCCGCCGCAGGTAGAAGCCCAGATCAGCCAGCTGAAAGAAGAGGTGCCGGAAGAGGCGAAAAAAGGCCGCGTCGATCTGCGCAAACTGCCGCTGGTCACCATTGATGGTGAAGATGCCCGTGACTTCGATGATGCCGTCTACTGTGAGAAAAAGCGCGGGGGTGGCTGGCGTCTGTGGGTAGCGATTGCCGATGTGAGCTACTACGTTCGTCCGGGCACGCCGCTGGATGATGAGGCGCATCAGCGCGGCACCTCGGTCTACTTCCCGTCACAGGTGGTGCCGATGCTGCCGGAAGTGCTGTCGAATGGCCTCTGTTCGCTTAACCCGCAGGTGGATCGCCTGTGTATGGTGTGCGAGATGACCATTTCGACCAAGGGTAAACTGACCGGCTTCAAACATTATGAAGCGGTGATGAACTCCCATGCGCGTCTGACCTATAACAAGGTCTGGAATATCCTGCAGGGCGACAAAGAGCTGCGTCAGCAATACGCGCCGCTGGTTAAAGATCTTGAAGAGCTGCATAACCTCTATCAGGCGCTGGATGCTGCACGCGAAGAGCGCGGCGGTATTTCGTTTGAGACGGAAGAGGCGAAGTTTATTTTCAACGCCGAGCGCCGTATTGAGCGGGTGGAACGCGTCTCCCGTAATGACGCCCACAAGCTGATCGAAGAGTGCATGATTCTGGCGAACATCGCCTCGGCACGCTTTGTGGAGAAAAATCAGGAACCGGCGCTGTTCCGCGACCACGATCGTCCGACCGACGAGAGCATCAAGAGCTTCCGTACCGTGCTCAATGAGCTGGGACTGAGCCTGCCAGGCGGCAATAAACCGCAGCCTGTTGACTATGCGGCGCTGCTAAAGCAGGTGGCCGATCGTCCGGATGCGGAAATGCTGCAGACCATGCTGCTGCGTTCCATGAAGCAGGCGGTGTACGATCCGGAGAACCGCGGCCACTTCGGTCTGGCCCTCTCCTCCTATGCTCACTTTACCTCGCCGATCCGTCGCTACCCGGATCTGACGCTGCACCGCGCCATCAAATATCTGCTGGCAAAAGAGCAGGATGAAGGCAAAGGGCTGGTTCAGCGCGCCATTAAGTACCTGATGCCGAAAGATCGCAGCGTCGCCAAAGATCTGACGACCGCGACCGGTGGCTATCACTATGACATGCCGCAGATGCTGCAACTGGGCCTGCACTGCTCCCTGACCGAGCGCCGCGCAGATGAAGCGACGCGCGACGTGGCGGACTGGCTTAAGTGTGACTTCATGCAGGATCAGGTCGGTAACGTGTTCAACGGCGTCATCTCCAGCGTCACCGGATTTGGCTTCTTTGTGCGCTTAAACGATCTCTTCATTGATGGTCTGGTGCATGTCTCCTCACTCGACAATGACTACTACCGTTTTGACCCGGTGGGTCAGCGTCTGATTGGTGAATCGGGCGGGCGCACCTATCGCCTGGGTGACACTGTGGAAGTGCGGGTCGAAGCCGTGCATATGGACGAGCGTAAAATCGACTTTGCCCTGATCTCCAGTCAGCGGCAGGTGCGTGGCGAAGGAAAAACTGCACGCGACCGCGCAAAACGTGACGATAAAGCGCCAGCGAAGCGGCGTCGCGATGCGAGCCGTAAGTCTAACTTCGAGCCGGACGCCGCCTTCCGGGGAGGCAAAGGCAAATCTGCCGGGGCAAATAGCGAGAAAAAAAGTAAAAACGTCTCGGAAAAAACCCGTAAAATCGCCGCCGCCACAAAGGCGAAGCGCGCCAGAAGAAAGGCCGAGTCTGACTAAGGCGCGTCACCGCCTTTTCTCTCCGGAGAAAGGGCGGTCATTCTTTTCATTTCCAACCACTGAGCAGATTGATGAGCGAAATTATTTTTGGTATCCATGCCGTGCAGGCGCTGCTGGAACGTGCTCCACAACGTTTTCAGGAAGTCTTTATCCTCAAAGGCCGCGACGATCGTCGCCTGCAACCCGTGGTCGCCGCGCTGGAAGCTCAGGGGATCGTCATTCAGCTGGCGGAGCGTAAATGGCTCGACAGTCAGGTCGAAGGCGGGGTGCATCAGGGCATCGTGGCACGGGTAAAACCCGGCCGTCAGTATCAGGAGGGCGATCTGCCGGATCTGCTGCAGAGCCTGGACAAACCGTTCCTGCTGGTGCTGGATGGCGTCACCGACCCGCACAATCTGGGCGCCTGTCTGCGCAGCGCGGATGCGGCCGGTGTGCACGCGATTATCGTGCCGAAAGATCGTTCTGCCCCTCTGAACGCCACCGCCAAAAAAGTGGCCAGCGGCGCGGCGGAAAATGTGCCGTTGATCCGCGTCACCAACCTGGCGCGTACGCTGCGTCTGCTGCAGGAGTACAACATCTGGGTTGTCGGCACCGCAGGAGAAGCTGACCATACCGTCTTCCAGAGCAAAATGACCGGCCCGATGGCGCTGGTGATGGGCGCAGAGGGTGAGGGCATGCGTCGCCTGACCCGTGAACATTGCGATGAGCTGATCAGCATTCCGATGGCGGGCAGCGTTTCGTCGCTCAACGTCTCGGTGGCCACCGGCGTCTGCCTGTTTGAAGCGGTGCGCCAGCGCAACGCCTGATCCCCGATGTGATCCTCGCCACAAATTAGTTTCTGTACCAGGCATAACCCCGCGTCCTTCGCATACTTACGGAGTGACATCCGCGAGGAGTGGTTATGACCTGGACAACACACACCGTTTTTAATCAGCCCCATCCTCTCAGCAACAGTAATCTGTTTCTTTCTGATACGCCGCTCAGCGAAGCCCTTTCCCGTGAGGGGGCCGGGTGGGATCGGGAATGGCTGACCTCCGTTGGCTCACAGCTCGGCGGGGCCGAGTCGCTGGAGCTTGGCCGGCTTGCCAATACTGAACCCCCTGAGCTGCAGCGCTATGACGCCCGTGGCGTGCGACTGGATGAGGTCCGTTTTCACCCCGCCTGGCACCTGCTGATGCAGGGCGTCTGCGCCAGCCGCCTGCACAACCTCAGCTGGCAGCCTGCGGTTCGTGAACAGGCGAGCGTGGCGCGCGCCGCGCGCTTTATCCTGCATGCACAGGTTGAAGCGGGCACGCTCTGCCCGATGACCATGACACATGCTGCCATTCCGCTGCTGCAGCCCTGTCTGCCCGCCGCATTTGAGGGCTGGCTCGATCCGCTGCTCAGCGACCGCTACGATACCCATGCGCAGCCTGGCGACCAGAAACGCGGCCTGCTGATCGGCATGGGAATGACAGAGAAGCAGGGGGGCAGCGATCTGCTTACCAGCACCACCTTTGCAGAACCGCTTGAGGCGCGCGGCCCCGGCGAAGCCTGGCGGCTGACCGGCCATAAATGGTTTTTCTCCGTGCCGCAGAGTGATGCGCATCTGGTGCTGGCGCAGACGCCCGCCGGATTAAGCTGCTTCTTCCTGCCGCGACTGCTGCCCGACGGCACCCGCAATGCCATTCAGCTTGAACGGCTCAAAGAGAAGCTGGGCAATCGCTCGAACGCCAGTTGCGAAGTGGAGTTTCGCGAGGCGACGGGCTGGCTGCTGGGAGAAGAGGGTGAAGGGGTGCGGCTGATCCTGAAGATGGCCGGGATGACGCGCTTCGACTGCGCACTCGGCAGTCACGGGCAGATGCGGCGGGCCTTCTCGGTGGCACTCTGGCATGCTCACCAGCGTCAGGTGCAGGGGAAAAACCTCGTGGATCTGCCGCTGATGCGGCAGGTGCTGGCTCAGCAGGCGCTGCAGCTGGAGGGACAGACTGCGCTGCTGATGCGCCTGGCGCGCGCCTGGTCGCAGCCGGCGAAACCGCATGAGGTCACCTTTGCCCGCTTATTTACCCCGGCCGCTAAGTATCAGATCTGCAAAGCGGGCGCGCCGTTTGTAGCGGAGTCGATGGAGGTGCTGGGCGGGATTGGCTACTGCGAAGCGAGTGAGCTGCCGCGTCTCTATCGTGACATGCCGGTCAACAGTATCTGGGAGGGGTCGGGCAACGTGATGTGTCTGGACGTCCTGCGCGTGCTCGCCCGCCAGGCTGAGGTGACTGAGATGCTGAATCAGGAGTTTGAGGCGGTAAAAGGAAGTAACCGGCATTTTGATGCGCGCTGGCGTCAGTTGCGGCTGAGACTCAGCCACATCCCTGAAGAGCAGGCGCGCGAGGTCACCCGCACGCTGCTGCTGCTGGCGACAGGCGCTCAGCTGCTGAAATATGCCGAGCCGCCGCTGGCCGATGCCTGGTGCCAGCAGTGGCTCGACCCGCGCGGTTCACGCCCGCTGGAAGCCGCAGTGACCGATCGTTTACTGGCCCGCGCCTGTGGCCGGTGACGCACCATAAAGAATCGCACTGGCGTACCAAAAGCCAGGCATCACCGTTTCACTCAGCGCCACGATCTGATAGTAAACCGCTCCGGCCTGATTGGCCCGGGCGGCCACCGCCCGCTGGGCGTCATCCGGCGAGCCATGCACGTTCACGGTGATATTACCCAGCTTCGGTAAGCCGCCACTCTGCGACCGTGAAATCTCCTGTGCCTGCTGCGTTGGGGCAGGCGGCGCTTCTGGCGTTGTCTGAAGGGCGGAACAGCCTGCCAGAAGCAGGCTCAGGATCAGTAAGTAAGCGGAACGCATAGCAAAACCCTTTTTCAGGACGAGACAGTAAGTGTATGTCATCGTCCTGAAGGCGGTCAGGCTTTAAGGCTGAATACGCTGACCAGTTGGGTGAGATGATGACCTTTATCACTCAGCGTCTGCGCACTGTTTTCCGCCTGCGCCACCAGCTCGCTGTTCTGATGGGTCGCCTGACTGATCTGATTCATTGCCAGATTAACCTGACCAATGCCCGCCGCCTGCTGCTGCGCCGCCACGTTGATCTCGCCCATCAGCGCCTGTACCTGCTCGATGTGCGTCACGATGTCACTCATCGCATCGCGCGTCTGTTCAGAGAGCTGATGTCCCTGTGCCACGTTGCCGATGGAGGTGGCAATCAGCCCATCGATCTCTTTGGCCGCCTGCGCCGAACGCTGTGCCAGTGCCCGCACTTCTGCCGCGACCACGGCAAAACCGCGACCCTGTTCACCGGCTCGCGCCGCTTCAACGGCGGCATTCAGCGCCAGGATGTTGGTCTGGAAGGCAATCGACTCAATCACATGGGTAATGTCCGCAATGCTTTGTGACGACACTTTAATCGCTGACATGGTGTTCACCGAGCGCTCCACCGTCTGGCTGCCGTGGCTGACGATTCCGCTGGCTTCCGCCACCAGGGACATCGCCTGACGCAGGCTGTCGGCGGTGTGTTCCACCGTTGCGCCAAACTGCTCCATGCTGGCGGAGGTCTGCTCGACGCTGCTGGCCTGACGTCCAATCTGCTCGCTGATGTTATGGCTGCTGACGGCGATGGTATCCGTACCGTCACTGATCTCCTGTGCAGCAACGCGCACCTGGCTGACGATTTTTTCCAGACCGTTTCCAATGCCGTTAATTGCCACGATCAGCTGGCCCACCGCATCAGAGCGGGTGGTCTTCAGGTTGACCTGCAGATTACCGGCGGCATACTGCTCCGCCAGATGGATCACCTGCTGCAGCGGATGGGTAATGGCCCGGCGGCTGTACCAGACAAACCCCAGCGCAAAGATCACCACCAGAATCAGTCCGGTCATCAGGAACAGGTTACGGCTGTGGGTAATCGGAGCCAGCAGGCTGGCACGGTTAACTTCGCCGGTGATCACCCAGTTCCAGCCCGGCAGCTGCTGCCAGGCCAGGATTTTCTGCTCACCGTCAATCTCCACCTGCTGCATGCCCTGTGGCTGCGTCAATAGCGGCTGCAGGATAGAGCTATCCCAGCCGGGCTGTTTTCCTTCGTTGTGCTGGTCAAACAGATAGTTGCCCTGCGTCTTACCGGGCGTGCCGTTGAGCACAAAGAAATGACCGCTGTCACCCAGCCGGCGAGCCAGGATTTTTTCGCGCATCAGCGCATACTGCTTGTCAATGCCGACGCCGACGAAGAGGATGGCAACGACCCTGCCACTCTCATCCTTTACCGGCTGGTACTGCGTGATATAGCGGTGGCCGAACAGCGTGGCCAGGCCCTGATATGCCCTGCCTTCGTGAACGCTTTTCCAGGCGGCGCCGGTGCGATCAAGCTGAGTACCGATAGCCCGACTGCCATCCTCCTTTTTCAGCGAGGTGGAGATGCGGATAAAATCATCGCCATCGCGCACAAAAATCGTCGCCACCGCCGCGGTGCGGTCAGTGAAATCGTCGACGGCAACCTGATCGAGGTTCAGCGTTTTTAATCCGGCGCGCAGCACGGGCGTTGAAAATGCGCCCACCTGAATTCTGGCGCTGTCATCAAGGCTGAAGCGCCTGGGTAAAAAGCTGATAAACAGATTGGTATAGTGGCTCACCTCTTCGGTGAGGGTGGCGTTGAACATGGAGGCCATTTCATTAATGCCCTGCACCTGATTGTGCATGTCATCGATGGCGAGATTTTCCAGCTGGCGTGAGGCGTTGTGGCTTTGAGTCAGGGTGAGTACCAGCAACAGCAGCGCAACGCTGAGAGACGTCAGTACAGACAGCTTAACTCCGAGACTCAGGCCGCTGAGAGAGAGACGCTTCATAAATTACCTTTGAACAAGTTATGGGGGTACACCATCAACGGCAGGGAGGGGGAAAAGTTTAGGGCGAAATCCGGCCGCTAAGCGCAGCGGCACGTTTCGTTAAATCATCCACAGCACGTACACTGAAGCGGCACGCTTTTACCCCATCAGGAGAGACGATGATCGAACTCACGACAGAAACGCTGGCCGGTATTGAATGCCTGCACGCCACGCCTGCCGGACAGCGCCAGGCACCGCTGCCCACGGTGCTGTTTTATCACGGCTTTACCTCGTCGAAAGAGGTCTACGCCTACTTTGCGGTGGCGCTGGCGCAGGCAGGTTTTCGCGCGGTGATGCCCGATGCGGCGCGACACGGCGCGCGCTATGACGGTGATGCCGGGACACGCCTGGACCGCTTCTGGGAGATCCTGAAGCAGAACATTGATGAGCTGCCGCAGCTGGAAGCGGCGCTGCGAGATGAAAATCTGATCGCCGGTTCGCGTTTAGCGGTGGCGGGGGCCTCAATGGGCGGCATGACCGCCCTGGGGGCCATGGCGCGCTACCCACAGATTCACAGCATCGCCTGCATGATGGGATCGGGCTATTTTATGCAGCTCAGTCACTCACTGTTTCCGCCGCGGCTCCCCGATTCGCCCGACCGTCAGGCGAAATTTGCTGCCCGTATGGCGCCTCTGGCGGAGTATGACCCCTGCAACCGGCTTACGGCACTGGCAGACCGGCCGCTGCTGCTGTGGCATGGCGAGGCGGATGAGGTGGTGCCCTGGGCGGAAACCGAGCGGCTGGAGAGGGCCCTGCGTGACAATGGCCTGGATCAGCATCTGACGTCGCTGTCGGAAAAGGGAATTGGGCATAAGATCACCCCCTCCGCCCTGACGGCGCTGGTCAGCTTCTTTCGTCATCAGCTGTAAACGATGAACGGGCGGAGCAGGATGCCGCCGCCCGTGACGCGACCGGTACTTACCAGCGCGCAGCCGATTTCTCAGCTGGACTGGCAGGCGCGCTGACCGGGTTTCGTTCCGGCCTGTCCAGCCGGTTAACGTAGACATAACCGGATGCCGCTTCACTGCTGTGACTTCTTATCTGCTGCGCACAGTCAGCATGGCTGGCAAGGGCGGGTGGAGACAGGAAGAGACCCAGGAAAGTGGCGATGACGAACGTTTTCATGCCCGACTCCTCACTTCAGGGAAGACACTCTGTGTGACGCCAGCGACCCTGTCGTGACGTCTGCTTTAATTTTAGCCACTGCCCCTGCGAACGCCAGATCGTCCCGCTGAACCTCTCTGTCAGCGTTTTTGAACGATTCCGCATTAACCCGCTGTTTTTACACTGTTCCCTTCCTGACCCACCGACTCTGCGTCCCCAGCCGCATTTTATTGAAATGTGCGCTTGAGTTTAGCCACGGTCGCCAGTATGATTACGCGTCAATTTTTCAGCCGCATTCTCAGGCTGTGTCCCACAAAGGCTCGTTACGGCGAACGGTTGTGGGACACAGCCTATAACGTTCCTTGCTTCCATGGGCCGCGGCTGACCCCGACAGGAGGCTGAATAATCCGTAAGGAGCAATTTCGATGCGTCATTACGAAATCGTATTTATGGTTCATCCTGACCAGAGCGAACAGGTTCCTGGCATGATCGAGCGTTACACTGGTGCTATC
>Ga0157366_1000326_pt1 | contig 22595 bp, 17 predicted proteins | sample AttbisABBM1_FD_113149 | JGI IMG/M metagenome (GOLD analysis project Ga0157366, IMG submission 113149) | Fungus gardens microbial communities from leaf cutter ant in Botucatu, State of São Paulo, Brazil - Atta bisphaerica ABBM1 | ecosystem: Host-associated > Fungi > Mycelium > Unclassified ...
AAAGACATGAAAAAAAATCATCATGGCGACGGAACAGACCTTTACTGAAAACGCCATTTCCTTTCCAACATCTACCATGGCCTGATTGTAGATAACCACGTTGTTGCTACCGTGGATATCCGGGCTTTGATTTCTGACATTGCTTTTAAGACTCAGGCTAACTTTATTGACCCTAATACTAAAAATAGCCCCAACTGAAACAGCCAAAAGAGATTCAATACTTAGTAAATTTTCAATCATCTGATTCTCCATCACTCATATAAAAACCATAAATAAGTAATAATTAACCACAATATCTCAAAAAGATGAAGTGTAGGCATTCCGCTTAATGTACCAGAACAGGTCTCTCTGGCACTGGGACACTGGGACACTGGGCAAAGGAGCATGGCGTGATGCCGGAGTTCATCAAGCCGGGAAAGCCAACGCAGAATGCCTTTATCGAGCGTTTTAACCGGACGTACCGGACTGAAATCCTGGATTCTTATATGTTCAGGACACTGAATGAAGCACGTGAAATTACTTATCGGGACTGCACATATCCTTCATGGTGAGATTGAATTCTTTACCTGGCGTAATGGTATACTCTGTTGCCACATCGTCTTTACAGGGAGTGATTCCCCCAAATGCCACCCGGACAATCTCTTGAAGGTCTCGAGCGAACAACAATAAACCATCCCATTGAATCCACTTCCGTCGCTGTACACAGTTTTCTGACCTGGCGGTGGGCATCACACCAGAATATATTCCCACTCTTATTATTCACTGCCGCTGGCAGGAACCCGCTATAAGGACGTGCTGCGTGAGCATTACCTGCGATAAGTAAGGGGAACAACATGACTGGCAGTAAAGACAATAAGTTCAATTTTTTCATTGCATTAAACTTACATTTAATTATGGAGACCATCTCTAATCAGTTTGTCCGGATTGCCCCCGACTTTCTGAGGGAGAAAATGAATTCAGCGACTGCTGAATAAAACGGAAATGAGGTAAGGCAGAGATAAAATGCTTATCCTCCGACAGCTGATAGAGAAGCTCACTGCGAATAAATGTTTCCCGCGATGGCCTTACCAGATGAATCTAATCCAGCCGGAAGACACGTAATTGTCTGCTATGTTCAGCGACAAAGTACCAGTAACCGTCCAGAGCGATTAGCCGGTAAGGTGCGATGGCCTCATGACGCTCCCCTTCAGTCAGAATGGTGATGCGCTGACATCCCGAAATAGCTCTGACCAGCCTGTAGAAGGAGAGCTTTCCGGCCGGGGGATGAGGTCTGTCCTGATGCCATACCAGACAGGGTCGATCATCACAGTCCAGCAGGCTGCTGATCAGTCGCCGGTCAAAGCCCGGGAAAACTCCGGCCAACCCCGTGCGGTGAGCAAAGGTCAGAATATCTATTTCCTGCCGAGTACTGTGAATATCCGAGCGCAGACTGCACTGCCCCTGGTAGTAATCCAGGTCGAGATACATCAGACGTTCCCGAAAGCCACGACGCAGCGTGCGCTCTGACACCCCGAATTCAGTTGCCAGTTTGCGAATAAACAGAGTTTCACCGGACACCAGGCGGCTAATAATCAACGACAACCTGACAGCAAGCCGGTCATGTCGCCGCTCCTGAAGCGTCATGAAAGATTTCTCCTGAGAAGTTAACTCTCTGAATTAATACTGATTACTTTAAAGGAAGGAGTGGACAGGGTATGGACAACATCGGAACTATTTTTTATGAGCAGTCCAGCCTTGTGGGCGCTCGTCTGACAGACAATGATGCTTCGCCTGATTTAATTGATGATAAAACGCAGTGGAAAGGACGTGTCCACAATCAACAAATCATTAACAACCAGTTCATCATTCGCAGAGAAAATTGCGATATCAGAAGAATATCCAGTCCCAGACGGCCCGTGCGACCGACACCACCGCATCACGCACGGTACGAATCACCGTTTTCAGTGGCGCAGGCAGGAATGACGATGACTCAACCGTATCAAAAACCCGGCCCACTGCGTCACCGAAACTGTCACGGGCCTGCGACTTTACCGGCTCTGTGCAGAGTCTCCCTTGCAGTTGTGTCACCACCGGGCTGGTGGCGCGGTCAGGCAGACAGCGCATCATGGCTGCCACCATCTCCTCAATGCCCCATCCAGTGCGGGCGGACACCACACAGACCGGATGATGCAGTTTAAACATCGCCATAATCGCTGCCTGCTTCGCTTTAAGATTTACCTGTTGTTGTGGCGAGGGCGTGCCGATCGCGCTATGCCATTCATGACAGGGGTATTAATCCATTGATGTGGAAGGGCTGGTGGTAACGATTAATCAACCACCAGCTCAGGACAACCCCACACTGGAAGACAGCATCATGACAGAACAAATTTCTTTGCTCGATGATCAACTGGTGGATATGCGATTCATCACGAAGCTAACGGGGCTGACGGATAAGTGGTTCTACAAATTGATAAAAGATGGCCTATTCCCGAAGCCAATTAAGCTGGGTCGCAGTTCCCGCTGGCGACAGAGTGAAGTCGAAGACTGGCTACTGCAACGTATTGCGGACTCACGAAGCGGTTGATACGCTCAACTCCCTCTGAATTTTATTGTAGTAAGCCCCTTCGCTTACCAGTTTTCCCTGACGCAGCTCACCTGAAGTCACCAGCTATTACCAGTAGCTCCCCTTCAAACGACCTAACTTGATAAACCTGCCAGACTACCCGAACTGGGATGGCTGACGTCTACGCATCGTCTGGCGGTAAGGGGCCCAAATATGTTTGCCAAATCTTCTATCGTACTCGACGGTAATTGTCGCCTGACCGGTGCAAGAACGACACAGCAGTATCCATATGGCCATTACAGCGGTACCTGTGTGGCAGTGCGCTGCAATTCAATCTTTAATACGACACAAAACGGCCGTGGTTTGAATACGGTGCAGAAGATCTCACGAAGAGCTACGGCGAGCAGTACTGCCCATATGTAAAGCCCGGTGTGACGGAGACCAGTCATATCCGGCAAATGCAACATTATGTATAGGGTAGCCGTTGGTTTCCGTGGCTGTTTGGCACTGTTACGACTGCGACAGCGATTACCACGGAGAACGCTACTGCCTGACCTACCGGACCGGTGAGTACAGGCGGGTGTGCTCTGATGCTCAACGTAAGATTCTTGAGGTAACGGTATGCGCCTACTGAAATGTTACCCAGCAAATGACCGTGAAGGTCACTTTGTGACCGCCGGTGAGGCCATGAGTGTACCGGGGCAGATATGGAGTTGTGCCTCCTGCTGATGTCGTCTGGTGCTGCATGCCGGCACTTTCAGCGACCCGGCGTGGTTTGAACACGATACGCGGGCCGTGGCTTGGGATGTGCTGATGAACTGTGCCCATCTTGCCCCGGAAGTGAAAGCTGAGGCCCGGCAGAGGAAGCTGCGCAATATGCTCAACGGACTGGATGCTACGGTAATGACGCTGTCCTCGTACTGTGTGGTGCGGTGACCATTATCAGGGGGGAAGCAATGTTACCGGTGCCAGACCGGTATCTACAGCATCGAAGAAGTTAACTGGCAGAGAAACTACTGCTGCAGTACCAGATAGTTCCTCATTCTTATGAACAAGATACTGCCGTAGAGGCGGTGTCCCCCCTGATTTAACCCGAAGAGGCTTGCATTGTGAATCATTCTTACACACGGGATTCTGATGCTATCAGCACGGATGCCGTCAGCACGCGTGCATTTCTGCAACAGGCTGTTGACCATTACCCGCGACTGGCGGCATTCAGCTTTACGCTGAAATTTCCGTATCGTGAAGTCATGAGTGAATACCGGTCATTAATTCTGCGTTTTCATATTGAGTTCTGGCAGCTCACCGGCGAATATTCGCGCTTGTGTCAGTAGGCACGCCGTCATTCGCCTCCCACAGTACTACACTGGTTGTGGGAGTCTGTCAGTGCACCAGAACGCAAAATGCTGCTGTTGATGAATCTTGATACACTGGGGGCTATAAGCAACGTACAACATATTGAGAATACTCAGCAGGCAATAAGCGAGATCATACGTGACGCATGGCTGACTGTGACGGGTACTGATCGCAATGGTGTCACGAACATAACGCCGATTATCGTTAATCGACCGGGTAAAGACGTTTATATTGCGCCATTTAACCAGTTACAAAAACAGGTTCAGGCGATGTGTCAACCCGTAGCGATAGCAAAAACGGGGACGGGCTAACACATTGACGCATTCCCGTTAACTTGTGCGGGGGACTCTACTGGGAACTATAATCAGGACGTTCAAATGATTTTGCACAAGCATCAAAGAAGTGCGGTCAGGTATGGTAGCGCCTGGGCCGCAAGTATACCGCCAGCAGCATTTTCTAGCACCACTTTGTACTCCCTACTGTAACTTTTATGACGGCCCATTTGGGCTTTGGTGATGCCGCCTGCGCTTGCAGGGTTTGCAGCCAGTGACAACCTTAGGGAGGCATCACTTTATGCATAAAGCTCAGCTATGCATGTTAGGAGGGAGGGGCAGATCGACGAATCAAACAATCACGCTGTTGCGTGGGTCATCAACAGGCTTAACAAAACGAAGATATTACACTTTAATAGCTAGAAAAAACGCTCATAATGGCATCCATAAGAACAAAAAACCTGTTCCCTAAGCTTCCAGACCAAACTTTATTCAGGAAAGTCGGTGTGTAGAGCTGTCAACATTTGCATCTGCGTAGTGTTTGGTTACATAGAACTCTATCGCATGATAACTAAACACCACTTACGAATATTAATAACGTAAACAAAATCAGGATGTAAAGTTGAACGCACAAGCACAAAAACATCGACAACTAGTACTTTCTGTTCTTCAGAGCGAAGCGCTACATCAGCACCAAGTAACAGCAGCTACCAAAGTATTTGATGCTTTAACTGGCAATGTGCGAGCAGTAGTGACAGCCGCCGAAATGCAGGCAGGTAAATCAGGCATTTCGCTAGCCCTGTGTTGCTTCCAGCGATTAAGTCTCTCCGAGACAGATATTTGCAATCGTAAGCAGCTAAAAGACACACTTTACCTGGTTACAATGCCTGATACCGCCCTCAAAGAACAAGCTGAAGAAGACCTCAGACTTGCCAAGAATGTTGTCGTCAGTAATTTTGTGAACTTCGAAAAGGCATTGGAAAATGAATTTAAAGGCAATCCACCTAAGCTAATTATTATTGATGAATGTCACTATGGCTCAAATGTCACTGCTGTTCGATACAGTAGGATCTTCGACTACCTGGAACAAGAGAACGATAGTTGTAAAGTCGTCTTCATCTCTGCCACCCCCTTCGGTGCTCTCTATGGAGCAGAGACTGAATATCAAGAAGCTCTAGAACTTCAACAAGAAGCCAAGAATGATAATGATGCAGAACTATTAACTCAAGCCCAAAATGTTGCTGAAGCGGCCCTAAAAGACTCAATCTTGCGTCGAGACTTTAACACCCGTCTGGTATTCCACAAAACTAGCGATGAATACTACGGCGTCCGAGAGATGCTAATGAATAGTAAGGTCAAAGGCCTTGAGGATGAAAGTCGTAACTTCCTTTGCAAGTCCGTTCAACGCGATGAGTTTGTTCAACAATTTCTGAGTCATAAAGGTATGGGATGGTCACTCGTAAGGGTGCCCGCTGGTTTGGCGATGGAAGCTAAGCAGTTTCTCATATCGCAAGGCATCGATGAGAATGCTGTTTACATTATTGGTAATTCATTAGCTGGGGTACCAGAAGATGAACATTGCAGCATTGAGCAATTCAAAAAGGAGTTTGATGATGCTCAGTTGTTCGAAGAAAAACTAATCACTATTACTGTTGCTGGAGCTCGAGCTGGTATCAACTTCGGTGCGATGATGAAAAATAATCTCATCTCGACGTGGGATAGTACAGTTGCCAGTGTTGCCGCAGTGGTGCAAGCCAACATTGGCAGGGCGTGTGGTTACCATGAAAACAACTCTTCAACTCATTTCACTAACTTAAATGCAGCTGAGGCTTATGCTTGTATCCTTGACCATCTTGAAAACACCTGCTCTGACCAAGCAGCTTCTGATTTCGAAGGGTTAAAAGAATTTTTTGAAGATGTGTGCCAGGAATACCATGTCAACGGTTTGGATGTTGGGTTAACTATCAAATACAAACGTCGTCGCCCAATCGGTGATGTTGAAACGTATAAAACTGATAGCTACATTGCTGTACCCGCAAAACTTCTTGACGATGATGCAGAGTTCACCGAGTACACCAAAGATAAGTATCTTCTTCAGGCGATTGATATTATTCGCAAAGAGTTCACGATTAAAGGTGCGCCAAGCGTCAAAGGTAATCGAGCTATGCGAGGTAAAGGCAAGAACTGGATCAAGGCACATTGGGTCAATGGGGATAGTTACAATAACCCTGAGAAGGCACGCGCTGACGGAACTCAAAAAGAAAAAACTAAAACCCACACCCAACAAATTGATAATGGGGAATATTTAGAGTTTAACCGCGTTGTAGCACCTGGTTCCGGAGAGTTATCTGAAGATAAGTTTGTGGTAGCAACCATTTTTAGCGTTTACAACATTTCTCGCCGAAATGTCGCAAAGAAAATTATGACTCTTGAAGATGTTTGGGAGATGTGCGACTACTTTAGTGTTGAGCATGATGACACTCTACTTGTTATCTACAAGCGCGGTGAGTATGACCTTGAACGTACTCTTGCTAAGAAACAGCACAACGAACTTCCTGAGCAATCAGGTGAGCTTAGCGATGAATCCCATTTCTCTGACAAAGTAGAATCTACTTATTAATACAAGGGGCTGCATGCCCCCTAAACTTTATATTGACATATGAATAGCTCAAATAAGTATCGCAACTATGTCCAGTGCTCAATGGCTGAATATACTTTTGAACACCAACGCAACGCTGCTGAGAAAGCATTTACTAAATTGAACTCTGGTTCAAAAGCAGTGATCCTTGTTGCGGAAATGCAGTCAGGAAAATCAGGTGTCGCTCTTGCCCTTGCCTGCCTTCAGAGACTATCTTTACCCGATGAATTATTGGCTAACCGGAAATACTTAAAAGATACTTTATATCTTGTGACAATGGCAGATCTGGCACTTCAAGAGCAAGCAAAGCGTGACCTTGCACCCTGCAAAAATGTCGTTGTTAGTAACTTCACAAATATAGATAATGCGCTTAAATCGGATTTTAAGCGCCAACCACCTAAGCTCATCATCATCGATGAATGTCACTATGGTTCTGGCATTGATAGTGTTCGCTATGAAAAGGTATTTAATTACCTGGAACAAGATAATGTAGACTGTAAAGTTGTATTTATTTCCGCAACTCCATTTAGCTCACTCTACTCAGCTAGCGAAGATTCCATTCTACGTCACAGCTTCAATACGTCTTTGGTATTTCACAAAGCTAGCGATGAATATCATGGCATTCGACAAATGCATCGCGGTAACCAGCTGGTCAAACTTGATGATGATCAGCGCGATTTTTGTGAAGATTCATTGCTACAAAAGCGCTTTATACGCCAGTTTAAAGAACATCAGGGCGTAGGCTGGTCACTGATTAGGGTTCCATCAAGTCAAGCAAACACAGCCAAACAAGTACTGATTAATCAAGGTCTAGATGAGGAGCAAATCTTAATCATAGGTCAAAAGCTTGTTGGCGTTGACGATCACGAACTCTCATCTATCGATGACTTCAAACGAGCGTACGAAACAGCAACAATGTTTGATGAAAAGATAATCGCTATAACTGTGGCTGGATTTCGCGCTGGTATTAACTTTGGCCAAGTAATGAAAAACACGCTAATAAACACATGGGATAGCTCTATTGCCAATATAGCCGCTGTGGTGCAAGCCAACGTTGGCAGAGCATGTGGATACCACCAGAATACTCAGGCGAAACATTTTATAAACTTGGAAGCTGTTCGAGCGTATTCAGAACTACTTGATCATCTCGAGGCCAGCGATGAATTGAATGATTTCGATGGGTTACGGTATTCATTTGAAGATATTTGTGCGAAATATCAAGTCAGAGGCTTTGACCGAGGAATGTTTATCACCCCTTTTACTGAAACTGTAATCACCAAAAAACGTGATGATTCGGAAACATTCCTAACTCAAAGCTACCTAGTCATTCCTGGAAAATTGTCTGAGCCCGAAGCTAATTTCAGCGCCTATACCAACGATCCACAGCTGCTTGAGGCAATCAAATTAATTCGTGACGAATTCCTGAATGAAGGAGCGCCCTATCCTAAAGCTGGTCGTGCAATGAGAGGTGATGATAGGAACTGGATAAAAGCTCAGTGGGTAAATGGAGTCACCTATAATGACTTCTCGCCGAGCTGTGCGAAGAGCAGAGTGCTGGATTTTAATTCACGCCTGGAGCTGGGTGAAGATGTAGAATTCAACTTAATTGTTAACCCTGGTGGCGGAGAGACCACTGCTGACAAACTCATAGTTGCGTGTGTATTCAGTATTTATAATCTTTCTAAACAAAAAGATGCTTACAAACGTGCCATGGACCGAGAGGATATGCGGGAAATTAGTGAAGCCTTAGGTTGTGAATATGACGATACGATTATGGTGCTATATCAGCGCGGAAACTCCTCTAGTGGAGTGACAGAACAAAAAAAATTAACCACAAAACAGCTATCTCGCATCCGCAATTCCAGCGTGTTCAAATAGCTAAAAGCCGCCTTTATAAGCGGCTTTTAGAAAATATTCGATGAAACTTATTTTAAGTAATAAAATTCTAGTCCTTAGTAACTTTAATTACAGGTGTCAGGCATTCTTGCAAACTTAGGCCACCATGATTGTAGTAATCTCCCGCAGTAAATGCACTGATGCCTGGAGCCATGGCAAGTGACACTGAGGAATTCCAATACCACTCTACCTGAGGCAAATTCGTACTGGCATTATCCTTGAGAATAGCACATCTTGATAAGTACTTACGAACCAATGGTTTTTCAAGATCTGCTTTAGGTAATTGATCTGGAAGCCATAACCAACCATGATCCGTGACAATACGGATTTGCTTCCATCCTGCTTCAAACAAATAGCTAACCCTATCAGCTATTTCTTCAAGAACATCATCAATACCAAGAGGTAATTTTCTTTGCTGCTGATGTCCCAGGTTATCCAGGTCACCTGTTTGTAGCCACGCTAAGCCATTAGGCTCACCAGTATCCAATCCTTCCAGGTATTGCCACCCCTGTTGTACCAATGCTTTTTTTAATTGATAGCTACTAAACTCACTACCCGTTGACACTACTGAAGGCTTAAAATCCTGAGTGTCATAAGCACCGTTCAAAAGTGCAGCAACAGGAGTAACCGCAGCTTTCGCTGTATCAGTTAAAGATGGCAGAGCACTCCATTGTGTTTTGGTATCGACAATCAAATGACGCGCAGTAAGCTTACGCTCTAATACTTTAGCGCAATCAAAACGCAAACCATCTACAAAAAACACTACCATCCCTTTAACCTGGTAAGTAGCTGTCGCTTCCTTAATTTCAGTATTCCCGGGATATCCTTTTCTTTTAACCAACTGTTGGAAGTTGAGCGATACCTCGTTCAACCAAGGGGAATATATTATTTTTAATACATTTGCGACTAATTCCTGTTGGCCCGGATCTTTTGCCAATGCCATGGCCTGCAACGCTGCAGCATCGACTTGCCAGAAGCACTCCTGATATAGCTCTGCCATCTCTTCCGGTGACTGATGATTGAACACTTTCTGGGTCAATTCAGCGACTTTTGCCAGATGGGCCAAAATCTCGAGGTATTTAGATTCTCCTAATCGATACCAAAGCCAGCTTTCGCGCTCTTTATTCTGTTGATATAGTGAACAGATAGTTCCTCTAACTTTGTTTACATCAAGTTGAGGAAGGCCAGCAAGCGCATCGGCAAGGCTTTTTTCATCACGAGTATTTTCAATAGGATAATGACTTAAATCAGCAGATAAATCAGGGGTTACATTACGAAGAACAAGGATTAATCCTGATAGGTTATGTGCGGTATCTTCAAAGCGCTGCCACACTTCTTGCCACGCCCCTTGGGCAGATAAAAGGGATGCGAGCATTTGAGAATAATTAGCATCTGTTGGTTCATAACCAAACTGACTTGAGCAAGTATTACTGAAAAGCGACCATTTATTGTCGTCCCACTGCTTACGCTTATCTTCGGGATTATTCAGCCACCCAAGTAGATCTTTAATAGGATCATTAAATACTAATGATTGAAAATCTCTAGCCTCTAACCGCTTTCCTTGTAGGTCTTCAATACGGGATTCTAAAAGATCCTTCAAGATTTGGGGGATAATTTCTAATGTGTTTTTATCTTTTGCTACGTCTAATTCAAGCCCAACGCGTGGGTTTGTCAGAAAAGAACTTATACTCCAGTCACGACCTGCCGTATTATAGGCCCACCAACATCCTCGATATTGCAATTCAGCTAAAGGTCGTAAATAGTCCGGACAATCTTCGATAGCGCGTAACGCTTTTCGCCCAATTTTAGGAAGATAGATAATTGGTGTGCGACCTTCAGGTAACATAACCTCTTCCAACACCCCAGCAATGGCACACTTTAACCAAATAGCCGGACCAATCCGCTGCTCTGGTTGATATTCACCAAGCTCGAGCAGCTCGGGAATGAATTGTTTAATCAAAGGCATAGCACTTTGCCATTGGCAAGCTTCATCTGTCCATAGAACCGCTGCTGGGGCCTCTTGCACTGCAGGATTAAAATTTGCACTACCTCGTAGCTGCTCTATCAATTTATCAATTACTTGCATTCGTTATCTCCTGACTACACCCGGCAAACTAAAAAGAGTCAGGGCCTTATCCACCATCATTGCTGTTCTTTGCTCAATTAGTTCTACTGACCACGTCTCGGCAACAGCCAACTCTTGATTTAAATACAACCCATTGTTATAGCCGACAGGGCGTTTATCACGAGTTGTACGATCGCGCTTTTCTAAAAAACTTTTATTCCCTAAAGAGCTGTTGTAACCCGAGATTGTCAAGTTACCAAGCTTGTGGACATGACTTTGACGATACTGCTCCGCTAGCGTTTTATCACCATCTGCCAGCATATCTACCCAAGAGTCCGGTATATTTATACCTTGGGGGAATACGTGCTCGATGGTCCACACATATTGCTTACTTTCTACCGCCCACAGGTCTACTTGGTTTTCCTTGGTCATCATACTCTCTTCAAGAGCACACAGAATAAAGCGACAGACCCAGCTATTTTCTTCATACAGGCCACCACTAAGTGCTTGGCGGAAATGCTCATCAGAGGTACTGACAGACCCCAGGGTATTAGCAATGGTACTGACCACTTGCTCACCTTGGTAGCTTCGCAGAATTTCAGTTAATTCCATAAAGATGCGGTTTAAATCCCGAGTAGCGGGTACATCTGTGGTGTTCCTACGGACAAAGAAGTTGATCAGGAAAGTGACCACTTTTTCAATGTGCTCAATGCTCAACGCTAAATCCTGTCGTCTGGCAAACAACATTAGCAATAAGAGATAAGAAGGAGCTCCCTGAATTCTATCCAGACTTTTAAGCAGTTTTGTTAGTTTAGGTTCATCCTGAACTTCGCAATTCCCTACAATCTGCGCATACCAGTCAGAATGACTGCGCATAGTTTGTAGGAATTGATGCGGATCATGAGTAATCAATTTTTCGAAAATTTGAATAAGATTAGATTTCGTCGCTACTGGTACATTGACGATATCTTTTAACTCAGGCTTGAACGCATTGTAGTACTGACGGAAAAAACGCTCTTGCACCCCATAATCATCCCCCAGGGCTTCCATCACTTTGGTCCAGCTGATAAAAGACTTATCAATACTGCCCGGCTCAATCTGTTCGATCTTCGCCAGTAGCTTGTTTTTCATTAAATCAATCGCGGTAAGAGGCACACCGCGATTGTTAAGTGACTCAAACAGGGTGTAAGCATCTGAATGACTTGCCACCTCTATTTTTACCAGAGTAGATGCATTGACTTTATCAAGTAGCGCATTCAGTGCCTGCAATGGGGTTTCGCTCTCACTGACATACTGTTCAATACGCATTAAAAAATGTCGATAGGCACGAAATACCCGACGATTACCTGCATTGGAAACCCACTCAGCTTCTTTAAGAATGCCTGCCTCTTTCAACACCGCCAGGTAATCCTGCTGGTTGGCATTTTGCACCTGAGGTACTAACCGTGGCTGGTCCGCATTCTTTTTCAGCACCAATTTATGCTTCAGGTTATACAGCTCTATCTGCTGTTCCATCTCAAGTTTAATGCCTAACTGGTTGTAGCTTGCATAAATAGCAGCTAACAATAATGACAATGTGGTCATTCGCTGTTGGCCATCCACTAACTCTAACTGCTGCAGAGCCAGCGTATCTGTACTTTGGTTGATACAGATAATCGATCCCAAGTAGTAATTAAGGTCGTTTTCTAATAGATCCTCAAACAAGGCATCCCATTGCCATTTACCCCAGGTGTACTCCCGTTGGTAACGTGGGATGGCATATACCACCCCTGCTTCAATATCCAACAAGGTTGACACCGGATAGTTGAATACTGATTTAATCATCCGTGATTTTCCTTATTTGCATGTTCGTCTCTGGCAGCTTGTTTATCTGCAAGACTGATATGGTGGTCATTGATACGCGCCCCCTCTTTTTCACCATACTGCAGACCCAGATAATACCAGGGGGCCGATTCAACGTCGTTGCCACGATCTTTACCCCACTTAATATTGGGCTTAGTGCGTAAAACACCGGCCCCCTTTTTATCCACATCCGGTGCCTGCATAAACGGACGAATATTAAGGCGCACACCATCATTTAAGTCCGGGTTCCAGCCCATAGGCTGTTCGTGTAACGGTTTCCAGCGCACAAAAATGTCGAGACCACTCTTGCCGGTGATGGCATCTCCTTTAAGGATGGCTTCCAGCGAGTCTTTGAGGTTTTTAGCCGCCATCAGACGACTTTCTGCACCATCAAGGCCTTCTTTAAAACCGTGCTCCTGAGTGCGGATCCAGTCCCCAAGATAGGTATAAATCAGGCGTTCTAAACCCTGGTAATTGAGCTTATGGTAGTTGACCAGTACTGAGAACCCATCTTTAAGACCATCCCAGATTTGCCAGATAAACGGGCGGTGCTGGAAGAGTTTGCAATGTTGTTCAAAGAATTTATCCCGCAGCCAAGCTTCAAGGCTCTTACTACCAACACTGGCAAGCAGATCGCTGAGAACACTGGATGACCAGTCCTCTTCGTAGGCAGCCTGCAGCATGCCTTCCAGGCGAGAAGCGGCGGGTTTTTCCCCGCGAAGTGCTGGCAGACAGACTATGCCATCATCATCCACGAGTTTAAGCAATTCATCAGATTTACCAAGCCAGTGAAGCATCTCATCAGCCAGTTCCATTTTGTCATCCAGCTCTGCTGGCCACCGGTACCCCAAAAGGCGAGCTACTGCAACTTGAAGCACGGTTTCATCTGTACGCTTATCAGCGATAGAGGTCCATTTTTTATTCTCATCCCAAAATACTGAGCCACAAGGATGGCCATGGAAGATCCATTGCGTTGGGTCATTTGTGTATGGTTTTGGGAGGCCGTTGGGATACTTTTCTTCTGCTACTTCAGACCAGTATTCAAGGTCAAATGGAATTTTAACAAGAGTGGCATTAGTGACTTTAATTGATTGATCGACTTTACGAACTTCTTCTCCAAAGGTATCTGATTCACAGTAAGCCCAGATAGCTTTTAAAACATCTTTTTTTTTCGGAATAATTGTGGCCACGTTCTGATGGAAACGTTCTTTGCTATATATATAAGAAAACAATTTCCCCATTCGATGCACTGCAATCCCATTACTACCAACAGCTTTCAAGCCTTTTGATGGATAAGCCGTAGGTGAAGCATGTAAGAACCCTTTACCTTGCTCCCATCGAACAAGCCAAGATTGCCCATCGAATTGTGAATAATTATCTGGTGTAGCTTGTAAGAACTCCCATATTTTCTTGTTTTTTCTTGCGACCTCCCAAAACCCTACTATATACATAGGGTCATCACTGCTTTGCAGTCCTACCAGCCCATCAGCATATTCATCCAGTAAAGAAAGTTTATTCTCTTGCCCAAAGGAAACTCTCGCATCCGGATTCTCCAGTTGCTTCAACTGCTCAACACCTTTTACAGCCTCAACAAATAGTTGAGCTGCTTTCTCTGCTGTGGTTTTAGCTGCAGATACATCGACTCCATGCAGTAATGCTCCTTGAGTCGCAATACCTTTCGTAAGAATGATCAAAATCGCCTGAACCACCTCGCCTGAAATAGTTTCAAATGCTCTTGGTCCCAAGCGCGCCACCAGATCCCAGCTATATTCTGTCAGCAGTTTTTCACGAAGCTTCTTATAGCTGGCCAGAAAAAGCCAGTTCTGGGGTAATACGATGGTCGATGTTCCACCGGTTGGACTGAAATTTATACACCGTTCCAGGAACACTGTAGCCAGGTCGGCCTTTGCTTCAGTAAAGTAGTTCTCACAAAAATTTTGTAAGGTGTCGCACTGCTTGCCACGGGCCAGATAAGGCACATTGGTTGCTACCAGATGATAACTTTCAGATAACAATTTAGCTGCTACTGCCAAACCCTGAGCGGTCACTTGGGCTGTTTTTGCTTCATCGTCGGTTGAAGCTTTCGCATCCAGGAGGACCTGCCAGGGCGAGGCTTTGCCTTCAGTTTTCCCTTCGTAATAAGCAGCATTGACGTCAATCAGGCTGCCCAGCACCGGGGCATCTTTGAAGGTTCGGGTAAACCAATTAAGTGCCTCGCTGATATCCGGATTGTGTCTAGCAAGCGCTAGCCATTCCTGGGTAGTTGCACTGACATCCAGCCCTGAGCAGGCAATATTTAGTGCAGGGAGGGCTCGGTAACCACCGGCATTGGGATATCGCCAGGCCTCCAGCGCCAGAGCAAATGCTGCAATCTCCACACAGCGGCTGTCAAGTTCAAGACCATGAAGGTTATCAGCAATTACCTTATCTACAGCTCTTCTGGCATCAAGGCCTTCAAGCTGCATACGCATTGGCACCAGCATCAGGAACAGGGCCACCAGAAAATGCCCGGAACCACAGCACGGGTCCAGCGTTCTCAGCGCACAAACTTCCTGTGGCCAGCCATCAAACCAGCCGCCGGCGGCTTGCCACATCTCACCCTGCTCATCGCTGGTTTTAACAAAACGCAGATATTCCAGCGGTACACCCTCAATAGCGGCAGCCTGTCGTAAGGTCTTCTCATCACTGGCCGAGCGTAAATCCGCATCCGTCAGCTGTTTTTTCGCCCACCAAGCACCCAGACTGTTATCCAGCAGGAAGCTCACCATATAAGGCTCAGTGAATAACTGGGTGACAGGGCTTAACTCATCAGCTCCAATCGGAATGCCCGACGCATTTACTTCTTTTTTTCGTTTGCTTTGCCAGAACTGGTAACACCATCCCAGGCTGTCCTGGGCCTGAAACACCGCACTTGGAAGTGTCAGGATCAAATCCTCTAACTCACGAATGCGGTCGACAGGAATTTGCAGCTCAAATACGGGGGAATCGACCCTAAATACCTGAGGCAGCATTCTCTGCGCCAGCTTGCCGGCCAGTTCCCAGCCATCTTTACAGCCTTCTTCTTCAGCATATTCCTGACAGTCGGTCAGCGTGACAGCAAGATATTTATCCAGCATCAGCAGATTGTTTTGCTCCAAAAAGCGGGCAAATAACATACGATGCCAGTGCTCATAGCTGACCTCCGCCTGCAGGCGTTCAGTTCCCTGCACACCATTGGCCTGCAGCTTGTCCCCCAACTGGCGGGCATGGGCTCGCAGGCGATTACGCAGCTTACGCTCGTCATCGTTCAGGTATGCCGGAGCTTCCGCGGTTTCTACCCCTAAACGTATTAATGCTTCTGATGCAGCTTTTTCTATCAGTTCTCGGGCCCTGACAACGACTTTTTCCAGTTGATTTCTAAGCGTTTTATCCAGTGACTGTCGCATGTAGTACTCTTAAATTGAGGTTACTTCTAATTTTGCATATAGACTCACACCTGAAGCCCAGACAAGGTTGTCTGAACGTCAGGTGTGATGAGAGGTTATTTCAACGATGCAGGACGATTTTCAGCTAAAGCGGACATAACTTCTTGTCTAACTTTTGCCAACCAAGAATCGAGCTCAGCCTCTGTTTCAATGACTGATTTTGGTAAAAGTACGATTTTTGCTTTAGGCACCAACATATCAACCGCATCCTGCCGCATACGGCTAAAACGGCCTGCCAAAGCAGAGGTTTTATCACTCCACTGTTCTAACGAGGTATTTTCAATACAATCGAGTACTCTGTCATTATCAGATAATGGTGACATTTCCAGGTTATCCAGATGATGCTTTGTCAGCAATCGCTCCTGCTGCTCTGTAGAAAGCTGGCTCCAGATTGGATCTTCATGCAATTCCTTTAGACACTCGTTATATTCAGTTTGAAAATCTTCGTACTTTTTCAAAATCGCAACGCGAATTTTTTCAATTACCTGTTTCAGCAACGGCTGTACTGGATCAGGATCGGCTAACAGACTTCGGTTTTGCTCAATCGCATGCACCTCGTTCATGAGCTCGTCAAAACCAACTAAATTTTGGCAATACTTAAGCGCCGATTTTAGTTCGCCCCAGCGAGCTTGTCTGACGAACACTTTTTCAGCAAGCCCTTTCCAACTCTCCACTTCGTCGATAATATCGCGATGTCGTTCGAAGGCAGCCATTAGCTGTTCATTACCAGAAAGCCTTTCAACTTCAACAAGTAATTCTGCTTTTGGTGGTAATGGTAATGGGGCGTCGCCTCCCGCTTTACGAGCCAATTGCTTGGCGGTTTCTATCGCATCTCTTAATTTGGATTGCTCTTCACCATTGGTGCAGTTCAAACCAATCGCATGGATCAAACTTCGAATGCCTGCCAACTGCCGCGGCGTCAAACTTACGGTTTCAGGACGGAAGTTTGTTTGAGAGACTTTGCTACGCTCCAAACTTTTCGCATCGACTGATTTTTCCTGAGAATCGCTTGCTTTCAATACACCAGCAGCCAACATGGTAAAAAGTGCGCCGTCAACGGTATCTTTCGGCCAGCCGAATGGAGCAGACATAAAGTTATCTCGTATCTCTCCCCCAGTTTTTGCAACACCTATAAATCGTTTAATGGCGACACAGACAGGATGCTTTTCCACTTCATCATTATGACCTACAGCTTCCAGAGCATTTGCATCAGCGAATTTACTTGCGCGCTCAAATACCTTATCCCATCCTTTTTGATCTGCTTGCTTAAACTCTGTGTAGAGCCGTTCACATGCTTTCTTACCTGCATTCTGGAACTGCTCAACTAACGTGTCGCCAAGTACTTCGCTCCCACCAGCCATTTGTACCTGGATACCATCAATAATTTCTTTAAGGATCAGTTTCTTGGTGCGCTCAGCTTCATACTTCCGGTGCTCCATTGCAGCGCGAGCGTCTTTACCCGCATCCGTAGAGGGGATCCCACTCACTTCCAGAGTTGTTTCCGCCGCTTTAAAATCGACAATTGCGCTCAGTAGCTCATTACGGCGAATGGATGGAACATGAATGAAAATAGTAGCGTCATCAGGGTTCGCACTACGCACTGCATCCTCGAAAGCTTTTTCTTTACATTCAAGTACATGAGCATAGAGATTTATTTTAGCATCGGCAGGAAGATCCTGATCGAAACACACGGCGATCTTACGGGGTTCGTTACTGACCCCTTGATTAACGCTACCAAACCCTAGAGCAGTGTTAACACGGTTTTTTATTTCGAGGCTGCGGAACGTTTCTAAACGCTGTGGGTTACCGCGTAGATCATTTTGTTGTTGTTTGAAAGTATCATGCCACTGCTGGCTTTCAAGCGTTTGCAACCTGTATTCAACACCTGCACTAGTATTCATTGGCAGTAAGTCGCCGTCATCAACCAGTTGTTGAATTAAATGTGGCAGTTTTGCTCTCAGTTCATGCTTACCATCACTTAAATGTTCCAAGAGCAAATCAGCGAGGAAAGCTTCCGTTGAGGCAATACCGTGATTGATATCTGTTGGTAGTTTACTAATGAGCAGTATCAACGAAAGCACTCTCCCCTGGAGGACTTCATCCTCGTCCCCAGCCTTGAAGCGAGCTATCTTTTCGTAGATCTCTTTGCCAATAACACCCGTTTGTAGCAAGTTGATTGCAATTTGTTCATAGATAAAATCGGCAGGGACAACAGAACCCAACGGTTTAAGTGCCGTAGATTTTGTAGCCTCATGCACTACACGTAACTGATTTCGTAGTTGAGATCCGGTTCCGGTTTTATCCAGCGCAGGTAGGACTCGCTCCCAGAAACGACGACGCACTGGCAGTAACGGATAGTCTGCAACCATCCATTTTTCATCGTCTTTATGAGCTTCAATAACAGAACCACTCATATGACGATTAATCTCACCGAGGTTATGATGTACCACGGATTCGATCTCAGCTCTGGCAGTTTCTTTCTTCTGGAGAATAACTTTCCGGATTACCGCATCGACATCAGTATCCTCAAGCTGAACAGAAATCTGGAAACGCCCCATAAGGCGTTGCAGGTTTTGCAACCCGGATAAGGCGCTTTGCCCTGTGGCGACGAAAAGCAATTTCGACTTAAGTGCACCAGCTTTACAGCATGTTTCAACGGTCTCTTGCACAAGATGAGCACGATCTGGATCATCAGCGATATACTGCTGAACCTCGTCAAGAACAACCAAAGTTAAGGGCATTTCGCCTTCATTTGACAATGCATCAACAATCGACTGAACCATTTCCGTATTTGATACATCATCAACAATTTTATATTGCGCACGCAGCATATCTCGTACTTCTTTAGCATCACTTCCAAGAGATGGTAAAGCATGTAACAGCGCATTCGCCATGACTGGTGAAACATGGAGATTGCGCAGTTCTTTCTTCCAAAGGTCTTCGCCTTCTTTACCTTTGGCATGCTGTTGGATGTAAGCTTTTACTTGCTCAAGCACCCCTTCAGATCTTAACCAAAGTTCAAATTGGGCAAGATGATATTGCTCAGACAACCCAGCTGATTTGAAAATGATCGCCAACAAGGCTAATCGAACTTTGTCTTCTGCTCCCGCCCCCAAAGTTCCTGACGCGGCATGAAGTCCTCCCAGTCGACTTCCCAATGTTGAAAGTTCGTCAAAATATTGTCGTACATCATCGGGTAACTCAACCAATGAGCGAGCATCTGCTCCGCTCTCCATTTTCTGATTCACCCAAAGGGTTCTGAGCATTTTAGCTAGATGCGATTTCCCAGAACCGAAAAAGCCTGAAATCCAAACTGCAGGTTGTTCACCAGAACTTTTAACGTTTCGTAAGTAGTTGCTAAGAATATCAGCCATGCCTTTGGCATAAGCCCCGCTACAGACAAACGTCCGCAGTTCATAATCTAATGTTTCAAGAGCCCCTTTGGAGAGATCATCTTTTACCTCAGCCACACCGTTGTTGGCCAATTTGCTTTCCAGAGGGTCAAGTTTATAAATTTCGCGGTTTAGCATTTTTCTTTACCTAGTTAAACTATGGTGATCGCAGTGGCTTGATATCCCCAGCCATCTTTGGCATCGAGCAGTTTGTAGTTATTCTCATGATATTCTCCGGGGAAAAATACCACCAAGCGTCCCTGTACTTGAGTCGTTAAAGATTTAACTAAAGCGGAGACTGATACAAAGCCGAACATGGTCCCACATCCCATAAGAGCCACTACAGATTTAGGTGTTTGGTGCGCATTAATCTGCTCATGGAGTTTCGACACAAGCTCTTCAGCAAAATAGTCATAGCTTCCTTCCAGATACTCTGGATCTTCGAAATAAGCCTCTTTGTAGTCCTGTCTAGCCATCCAGTAGGGGAACTCATTGGTCAAGTCCAACAACAGCCATGGGTGCTCGCTTTCGATGCATGCATGCTCGAATTCAGTCATGCGAGCACGAAGCTTAAGCTCATCCTCTTTGTCATATACGACAAAGATAGCTTTCTCTTCAGCTGAGATATTGTTACCCCATGGCACACTGATGTGACTGGAAAAACTTTTCAGTAATTTTGACAATCTGTCAGACATCACGTTATTCCTTAACTAGGAGATTCAGAGGTGCAAAAGACACTTCAACGACCTCACTGGCTTGTTTGAAATTAATCAGGCCGCGCAAAGTTGCTCTATATGCAAGCTCGTACAAAGTTGTTTCATCAACTGGTAATAGTTTCATCCAAAAGCTATCAAACAAACGTTTACCTGAAAGCCCCTGGAAGTGCCCAAGAAGTAGAGCAAAAACCACGTTCACATACGTTACTTTTGGTTCAGTACGTTGTTTTTTAACCTTACCCGAAAGATAACCTGATTGAGTCCATGTGCCACTAATGTTTCGAGCAAATGACTGAAGTGATGCCTGACTAAATCGATCTGGATCGTCTTTTGCTAGGTGTTCTTCCATAACGCTTCTGGGTAAGATTTGCCCAGGCTTAAGTGCCGTAATGACCCCAACAGATTCTCGAAGTAGTGGATCTCTTGCAATAGCCAATTGCAGTGCGAGTAGAGGCTGAGCTTCTTCAGATAGCTCCCAAAGTTGACGAAAAAATTTGAACAAAGGTATGTGCGGAGACATCCCATAAAGACCAACCATGTGCCGATAAGTTAGTTTCCTGGCACTAGAACTGGGTTTATGAAGAATATTGTCATCCACAATGCTTACCCTATATTCTTCTTGTAAGGTGTTCTCAGGCCGTGCCTGGAGCAATATCTTCAATTCTTCGATCATCATGCAACGCGCTGCATGAGGTCCATTTTTTCCAAACTTGAATCCATACTGAACTAACTGCTCATGGTTCATCAGGACGCCTCCTCAAATCCGAGTACTAAAAGCCATTTTTGATAAAAAAACTGCTTTCGTTCTGCTTTAGCACTCAAGTATATTGTTCGTAAACATGTAAAGCCATTATCTGCAACTATCTTGATTTAACTGAATAAATGGTTACCAAAATCGAATGGGCTAACCCTACTTTCACGATTTCTATCCAGATAATCTGCCCACCACTGTAACATCAACCTACGCTCCCCAAGATGTTCCGCCTTATGGATGTAAGCCGCACGCACAGAGTTACGTTCCTGATGGCTCATCTGCCATTCTACTGCATCCCTCGACCACAACCCCGATTCTATCAGTGAACTACAAGCCATGGTCCTGAAACCATGCCCACAAACTTCCGTTTTTGTGTCATAGCCCATCACTCTCAAAGCCTTGTTCACCGTGTTCTCACTCATGGGTTTACGCGGATCGTGATCACCAATGAAGATCAGCTCACAGTTTCCACTCATACTTTTGATCTTTTCCAAAATGGCTAACGCCTGCCGCGACAAAGAAACAAGATGCGGCGTCTTCATCTTTGAACCACGCTGAGAATGTTTAACACCGTCCAGCGGTTCACGCTCACCGGGGATCGTCCACATGGCCGTTTCAAAATCCACTTGTGACCAACGGGCAAAGCGCAGTTCGCTTGAACGGATGAAAACCAACAAAGTGAGTTCAACAGCCAATCGGGTTAACGGCCTGCCTGAGTAATGATCAATACGATGAAGTAGTTCAGGAATGCGATTGAGCTCGAGCGCAGCACGATGCTGCCTTTTCGCCGTAGCAACCGCACCGGCAATCTCTTGTGCTGGGTTGTAATCGATTAAGCCACTCTGCACGGCAAAGCGCATAATCGCGGTAGTCCGCTGCTGTAAACGGGCGGCGACTTCAAGACGCCCGGATGACTCCACAGCTTTGATGGGTACAAGCAGATCCCGAGTCTTCAATTCAGCAATGTTCCGCTTACCGATGGCAGTAAAGAGATTATCTTCGAGGCTTTTCAGTACACGAGCGCTATGCGATGCAGACCACTTCTGATTGCTGGCGTGCCAGTCTCTGGCAACCACTTCAAACGTTATCGCCTCTTGCTCCTGCTCTACCTTAACGGCTTTCTTGTTCTCACTGGGATCGACGCCATTAGCTAACAGCTTACGGGCTTCATCGCGACGAGCCCGGGCATCCGCCAACGACACTTCAGGATATTTCCCCAGCGCCAACATCTTCTCCTTACCGCCAAAACGATAACGAAGCCGCCAGTATTTGGAACCGTTCGGGTGAACAAGCAAAACCATGCCTTCACCATCAGCAAGTTTACAAGCTTTTGCTTCAGGCTTTGCCGAACGAACCTTCACATCACTCAGAGCCATGATGAGTATCCTTTCAAGGGTTCTGTGTGGGTACAAACATCATCTAACCACGATATATGCGCCGTGGTATTCGCATCAGTAAGTTGATGTAGATTGAATAAGGTTGGCTTAGGATGAGGAAAAACGAGAAAAACCTTGCGGATACTGGGTTTCAGACACAAAAAAGCCGCCCTCAGGCAGCTTCTTAGTCCAACAACTCACTTCACTTGGTGCCGAAGGCCGGACTCGAACCGGCACATCTTTCGATGGTTGATTTTGAATCAACTGCGTCTACCGATTTCG
>Ga0157366_1000327_pt1 | contig 22574 bp, 23 predicted proteins | sample AttbisABBM1_FD_113149 | JGI IMG/M metagenome (GOLD analysis project Ga0157366, IMG submission 113149) | Fungus gardens microbial communities from leaf cutter ant in Botucatu, State of São Paulo, Brazil - Atta bisphaerica ABBM1 | ecosystem: Host-associated > Fungi > Mycelium > Unclassified ...
TCATTCTTAAAATATATATCAATAGGAATAAGAAGACTAATAATATAACATTATCTCAATATACTTATAGTGAGTGAATGTTAGAATGTTTTCATATAACTGAGTACAAACTTGTATTTATATCATTACTACCAGAAATCATACTAACTAATAATGATATTCCCAGTTCACCAGAGAAGACTAAAGAAATAGAGGATGTTCTATATTGTGAAGCACTTGGATCATTAATGTAGCTCCAAGTTGTTATTCACCCTGATCTTTTCTTTTCAATTAATCTTTTGTCACATCTCACTTATAACTCTCACAAAATACATTGGAATGCCCTCAAACAAGTCCTATGCTACATGAAAGAGACACCAGATTATAGAATTATATACTATGCCAATAAAAAGCTAAACCTTTATAGTTATGTTGACTTTGATTTTGCTAGTGATAAGAACATATAGAGATCAACAGAAGGAAATGTGTTCTTTGTTGCTAGTGGACCAGTGTCCTGGGAGACTAAATAACAGAAAATGGTCATAATATCTGCTATAGAAGCAGAGTATATAGTCTTGACACAAACAACTCAACAAATACTCTAACTTACAAAGTTCTTTGATAAGGTTGGTTTTCCAATGGCCATACCAGTTGTGATTCATGCTAACAACAATAGATCTATTTCAAACAGCATAAATGACAAGAATTATCAACAAACTAAAACCACTTTGTTAAACAAAGAATGAAGCTTGGGCAAGTAATCTTCAACTATATTACATCTGCTGAAAATGTTGCTGACCTCTTCACAAAACCACTACCACAAGATGCTACACTGAAATTTGTCAAGGCACTAGGACTGCACAAATACCAGAATGCAATGATTTAGGGAGAGTGTTGAACATGGATTATTGTATCAAGCACACTATGGCAACATGTAACCACTACTGTAAATTTTCACCATCTATTTTTATTTTTGTTCCACATGCTATAAATTTGAAAACTTATGGAATACCTATCTCAGTCGTCATATTCCGGAACCCCCTAAGATATTTACCATTCTATACTAGTAGAACTTCTGAGTCATCACCTGCACCTTGTTTAACACCTCATTCTGTCCTCTTAGGATTTCCCTAGAATGCAAACTCTGCTAAACTCCACAGACTTCATCTAACAGTCTACATACTGCTTACACATGGACAACATATATGTTCTTTAAATAAATTGGTAAGTATATATTGCACCATGCTGTTGTACATTATTTCTTCTGACAGACCTCAGAATCTTTCCTTCAGTGTGAACCATGCTTATAACAATGTTTAGGTTTGAACTGTCTCAGAAACTAGTCTAGCAAAAATCTGGTGTGCTGGACTTAAACCTGAACCTTGGCTTATTAGCCAAACCTAGGTTCAACTAACTGTATATTAGCTTGTCCATCCTAGCATGGAGGAAATATGCTGAGGCCAGACATGGATCAATGGCATTTACTTGTGATACATCATTGAAAGGGTTATAATGTTCCTTTTCCAGCTGTAAAGTAGTACATAGGTGACAACAATACTAGAGAATCTCCGAAGGCTACGACGTAGCCTTGCATTACTCATGGTCTGTCTTGCGTAGTTCCGACTCCACTCCACTGCGAATACTGGAAACTCCACATTTCCAATCATGGCTTTACTCGAGAAACGTTTGCTATGGCACCCACGACACGATTGCAAGTTTGTCGTTGGAGGAGGCTCACAAATCATACTCTATGAATGGGCAGCGGAGTACCTGAGGATCAGACATATCACTTCGCAGCAGGATCTACATCAGATGAAGGTGTGTACTTCAAATGGTGCATTCATTGAAATCCCTTTCACTCTTCCAAAATAGTTGTAATACTGATATTAACTTTGCCTAGTGTTTCGCATGGTCCCCAGACAGGACTCTTGATGATCTCTTAGCTGTCGGATTCAATTCCGGAAGAGTTGATCTCATTAGGCTCGAGGCAGCCAGGCAGACACGGGGCGAAAGGCTGACAAGTGGGCCTTGCGTATCATTGGGAGTTCATAATTCGCGTAGTTGCAATTCAGTGGCATTTTGTGATCAAGATACCAACATTTTGGTTGCTGGTCTAGACAAAGTACGTGGCGAAAGTAGTCTTCTGATCTGGGATATCACAGTCGCCATTCCCCTACTTGCTTTGGATCTTCCACTATCACAAGATGCTACGTTCTCTACGAATTCACCTCCAACACAGGCGTCCGCGCCTACGACGGTCACGCACAACTCTCGTAATGAGCCTCGCATCGTTCAACATTACGCCCCTCAGGAGATTGTATCATGCCTCACCTTTCTCCCCAAAACCGCCCACCTTGTTCTTGCGGGGATTTCATATCGTTGGCTCCGATTATATGATCTGAGGAGTTCAAGCTCAAATGTCTTGAGCGTTCCTGGAAAGATTCAAGCTATTGCAACAGATCCATTCGATCAGTATCGCGTCGCATCTATAGGTGATAATAATATATCAATCTGGGATACTCGTAAGTTGACATCGTACCTGATGTTCTCCGAAAGAGATGCAGCTGCGGACAATGCGAAGTTACGTGTCGGTTCCGTGTTCAGCACAATAGAGTTTTCAAGCACGAGACGGGGATGCTTAGCGACATTAGAGAAAGATTCCGCCTACGTTCGCTTCTGGGACCTAGTCAATACGACTGGTCCTTCCAGGGAGATTGTCGGTAGTATCCCAAAGGGATCAGGGAAGGCTTCAACCAAACGATCGTGGCCAGCTACACTTCCATGGCAAATCGGAGGCTCACAAGTCCTAGGCACCATGAAACAGGGAACTTCTTCAACCGACTTCGCTGCGTCATCTTTGGTCCTTACCAACACTCGAAGAAGTGAGTTAGTCCATTCGATTTTGCATTCGATCTCAGTATACTTTTCAGCCAAAACATTTGCCAAGCCTCTCACCTCTTTTGCATTGGCGCCCGAGTCCGGATTATCTCATCCGCTGTCAAGCAATATGATGGTGGTCAACAAAGATGGTGATCTGGAGATGTATGCGTTTCATGATATGCCCAAACAGTTCGCCTGGAGTGCTCGTGGAGATCTAGCTTTTGGATCGGGTGTCAATCTTAAAACAATACCTAGTATACCCGATTCTGCAGCTGGTCACAAAGTTGTACTGGATTCGAATGACTATGGCCGAAGTTCACGTTCACGTTCTGCTCAACCTCGCGATGGTTCCTTAATCCGGGGTCGCCCCCTGGAATCGGAGTCCCTTCCACCGATTGCTCCCATAACAACAGCCCCTTTTGGACGTGGGGATGAAGCAGGCTTCTCTGATCTCCCCAGCATAGCACCTGCTACAGGACTTGCAGCTACTCGACCTCAGCAAGGGAGGACTTACACCCCTTCAGCTCTGAGAAAGTATCATCATGGCCAGGAATTAGTAGACCAGCATCAAACATCGCAGAGTCTGGGGCGGCAAGTTCCATTGTTCAGAAAACTATCACCAACGAGTGGAAAGCACGGGTTAATCGGAGGCAAGGTAGAGTCAGAACATGCGAAAAAGATGCTGAAGTCGAGGGATGCGATGAATAGGGAATTTGTCAAGACAGTTGAAGACGACATTTCGATGCATATGCGGAGGAGAGCAATTCTTGGATACGGGCTAGGTCGAGTGAGTAGTGCCAGCGGTGATGCATGCAACTTCTTGATGATGACTATCCAGTCCCAGCACAACATGCTGATCACTCACAGGGAGTATGATTCTTGCGATGTCAAATTTCAGGCTCTCTCGGATTTATGGGCGTGGATATCTCGTACGTCGGTCTTATCAATGATTGTTTTCTCCCCTCACGTGGGTAATAGATTCTCAACAGCTTCTGTGCGTGCCCACAGCTCGTATCAATGGTTATGATTTTGCCCACCAAGGCATTCTGGGAGTCTGGGAGGGTATATCTCCGATGCAGTCTCGAGTGGACATAACACCAACTGTCGCTGAGCGGCCTCTACTTGAGCTGGGAAATCAAACCAGCTTCTCGGGACGGTCAAGACGTTTGCGGAGGAGTTATTCGCAGACACAGGTGGATGATGGCCAGGCAGCTCTCCGAGCCGCATTGAATGATATAGAGAGCAGAAATACTGGAGAACGATCGACATGGAAACCTGCTGTGAATACCACGAAGCTTGTGCAGAGACGGATTGCGATGAAGCTTTGTGGGTGGAATCTCAAAGAGGATGAATTAGGTGCGGCGATTGTGAGGTTGGTTGAACCCGGTTGATCGATTGAACGAACTCACTAATCAATGTTTCCCGAAGATGGGAGCAGGAAGGTCAAAATACAAGGGCTGCGGCGTGGCTAGTGTTCACAAGGCAATTCACAAAAGCCTTAGAAATTCTCCTCAAGAGTAATGGTACGGGAGGTCCACGTCTATTATTCGTGCATAACCTTTATCTATTTTAATTAGATATGTCCCATAAGATGATGTCCGGTACGATTGCGGTGCTGATACCCCACGCAACTGGGGGCGGTTCGTTTCGGAATCATGAACTACGGGAACACTGCAGGCGTCTCATCAAGGATATGAAAGACCCTTACTTCTGTGCCATCATAACCTACCTCGCTGTAGGTGATTGGGCTGATGTTCTCAAAGAAGAGAATATTCCTCTTCGTGAACGTCTCGCAATCGCCCTGCGATTCCTCGATGACAAGACACTCACCATTTACTTACGCCATATCATTGAGCTTGGAGTGGCTAAAGGTAGTATTGATAGCCTCATCGTTACAGGCCTCACAAACCGAGGTATGGATATTTTGCAAAGCTATGTGAACAACACAGGCGATGTACAAACTGCTGCGATACTGGGTTCGTATGTCAGTCCACACAGGATCCCAGATTCGAGAGTCATAAGATGGTTGGAAACCTATCGCGATATGCTGGATAAGTTCAAGTTGCACGCTCCCAGAGTGTTGTTTGATATCGAGAGGGGTCAGATTCTGACGGAGGCGATGCAAAATGGTGATATACCACCCGTGGAACTCGTTCCTAAGCAAGTGATGATCAGGTGCAATTATTGCGGCGAGCCAGTTGTACCAGAAGAGGAGCCGGGATTGACTGAACAGGCTAAGTGGAAGGTGCTCGAATTTCCGCTATTTCTACATTGAGTCTGATTGTATGTCAATGTTCAGCCGACTACATGCTCAAGTTGTCATAGAGCTTTGCCGAGGTGTTCGGTGTGCTTGCTCACGCTGAGCATCATACCGGATGCCGCACGAGAAATTGATGTCTCATTCGCACAGCAAAAAGGTCATTCCTCTACCTTGATCAGGGTCAACACTGACCTTTGCCATTAGATGCCGTGGTGATTTGCCAGACGTGCAGACATGGTGGGCATGCTTCACATCTGATGGAGTGGTTTTTCGGAGAAGATGGCAAATCGAGAGGTATTTGTCCAGTGGCGGACTGTAACTGTAGGTGTGCTGAGGAATTCTGATTAAGCCAGTCTCTCTCAAGCTATGATTACTTGTAACAATTAATACTTTGCATAAATAATCTAGTGTTATGGCAACATTGTAGAAACGACAAACTCGATCTACAAGGGAAGGTTACCTCAATGAGGAAATCCATATACAACAGGACAGGGGTTGACATACTGATCTATCTTTCTCCTGTTCGTTCCGAACTCAGAATGAAGTCTTTCTGCTCGATCCCACAAATGTGTCCTCTCTGTTCTGATATTTTTCTGATTCCGATTCCCGACGTATAAGTCCGAGCTCGGAAAATAAACCAGTCGTGGATTATCAAGGACTGGTTCAAACTTGAGAGCGGTAATAAAATTATAGTCTCGGCTCACAATAATCAAAGCTCGCAATTTTGGGCAGCGTCGAAGTATCTCTTCCATGACATTGAAGAGATAACAGTGACCGTATCCACACAGACATCCGAGGGCGAGATATGCAAGAGAAGGCAGTTTGCAGATCCCTTCCCAGTCCAGATCAACGCAACTGTTATATCGAGGTGGATCAACAATTTCTAGGTGAGTGAGTTGTGGGTAATCTTGTGGGCGGAACTCGTATGCCTCTTGGTTATCGTGATGTCCCCAGAGCGTCTCAATTTTAATGGAAAGGCATCGGAGATTATGGGTCGGAAGGATGAAGTGCATTCCTGGTGTATCAGGGCGGGGATCGACCAAACACTCGACTGTCAATGCGCCTGTGCATGCGGACACTATTTCGTGAGCGTCGTCTATTCCTACGGTGTTCGCAATATGCAGGTACCTGACGTATTTGGCAAAGAAGGAACGTGGTCGAGTTCGAAATGTGCGGACGAAGGATTGAATGGAAGTAGAGGGGGAGCTGAGGATGACAGTTCTGTATATGATAGACTCAATCCTATAGATTGAAAATTAATGCAATCTATGAACAATCTATGAACTTTGAAAGACAAGGTATGTACCAGGTTTGAACATGACTGGACACCAGGGCAAGCCTAGGAGCGCACTTAGGATAGGCTTGTGCAGCAAGTTCGAAGATATCCTGCTGTAATTCATAGGGTAGAAATGGTGCTGTAGATAAAGGGGTCTCTTCCGTGAGTACTGGAGGATACATATCCGTGTCCGGAAAGCAATGAGCGGTTGCCTTTATTTGGAGTGGAGTTATGCAAGACATTCCTAGATATTGTATTGTACCCCAGGAGGATAAACCACGGAGTTTTTTTCTTCGTCGTCGTCTCACCGTAGTGTAGTGTCGTTGAAGAGCACTGGTCGATCCATTAAGCTGATGACTTCGTGCCGGCAGAAATCAGAGTAGCTTTAAAAAGGGGCCATTTCACAGTGGGAACAAACTTCCCTTTTTAACCTTGAATAGACGTGACTCCCAAAAATTACCAACCGGAAATGCAAAGGCTTATCTTTTCATCTCCACGCCATCTCTTGCGTTTTCCCCGTCCACATCGATTTCGACCTTTGCAACAAATCAGAACAATGTCTGCAGAACATCCAGCAGCAGCAGGTACACACAAGGACCCCCTCACGGGGGAATTGATTTCCAAGCAGTAAGCAACTGCATAATAAATCTTTTCTGCACAATTCATTGAAGTCGATGTGCAGGGAATTAAAGCGCCGTGAAGCTAAGCGTGCTAAGGAAGTCCGCAGGGCAGAGAAAGCAGCCACTGCACCTCAAGATAATGTTAAGCCAAAGGCCGAGCTCAAGCCCAGCGAGGATGACCTTAATCCCAATGTATGCATGCGCTAGTTAATTGCCTTGCCGATCGAAACCTGAGATCTGAGGTTTTGCTAGCAATATTACGAACTTCGCTCAAGGCAGATCCTCCAGCTCAAGCAGACACAAAATCCAAATCCATACCCTCACAAGTTTAATGTCACGTTGTCGATTTCAGACTACATTGACAAATTCGGCCTTGAGGGCGTCGTTGCTCCTGGTACTAAACTAGAGGGTACAAAGGTCAGCCTGGCTGGGCGGATTCACAACATTCGTGCCAGTGGAGCCAAACTCAAATTCTATGACTTGCACGGGGAAGGGAAGAAGGTCCAAATCATGGCAACCCAACAGTACGTTCTAGTATAAATGTCTTTTCAATATGTCGACAAAAATGTGTAGGGATGCTGATGAACCCCAAAAATTTACCGAGACTCATGATCTTTTCCGTCGCGGCGATATCATTGGTGTCGTCGGCGTTCCTTCAAGAACTAAGAAGGGAGAACTCAGTATATCACCTAGTTCTATGGTCCTTCTCGCTCCCAACTTGCATCAGCTTCCATCGAGTCATTTTGGCCTCAAGGATCAAGAAACGCGTTACCGCAAGCGTTATCTCGACCTCATCCTTAACGAAAACTCTCGGAACATCTTCATTAAACGCTCAAGGATCATAAATTATATCCGCCGTTTCTTCGACGACTTCGGTTTCATGGAAGTTGAAACGCCTATCACTTCTCTTCTCGCTGGCGGTGCTACTGCCAAGCCATTCATTACCCACCATAATGACCTTGACCTTGACCTCTACCTTCGAATTGCCCCCGAACTCTACCTCAAGGAGCTGGTGGTCGGTGGCCTCGATCGCGTATATGAAATTGGTCGTGTTTTCCGAAATGAAGGTATCGATCTCACACACAATCCAGAATTTACTATCTGCGAGTTCTATATGGCCTATGCGGATGCTGAAGACCTTATGGACATTACTGAGGCGCTAATTGAGGGTCTTGTAAAATATCTAACGGGCGGTTCGACCAAGTTAATATACCATCCTGACGGAAACAAGGGCCAGCCCGGTTCCAGACGATTTGAACTTGATTTTGCGCGGCCTTGGAAGCGGTATGATATGATTACGACATTAGAAGAGAAACTTGAGGCCAAATTCCCTCCCGGTGATCACTTGCATACGGATGAAGCTAATGCATTTTTGAAGAACCTCTTGGATAAGGTATGACAATTGCATTATCCTGGATCATTTCCATATATGGTTTTACAGCACAACGTGGAGTGCAGCGAGCCTAGAACCAATGCGCGGATGCTTGACAAACTCGTTGGTGAATACATTGAACCGCTTTGCATCTCACCTGCATTTATCAGTATGTACCATCATCCATTATCTGCATTGTACTTATTCTGTCACTTGATAGCTGGTCATCCACAAGTAATGTCCCCACTTGCCAAGTGGCATCGCTCTCGTTTAGGCCTCTGTGAGCGTTTTGAAGGTTTCATGTGTGGCAAGGAGTTCTGTAATGCATATACTGAATTGAACGACCCATTTGAGCAGAGGTTACGGTTTGAAGAACAGGTAAAACCTGATTACATACGTTACACCTTTCTCAAAGGTTATTTTGATAGATGAGGCAGAAGGAACAAGGTGACGAAGAAGCCCAAGGTATCGACGAAACTTACATCGATGCTCTCGAACATGCCCTACCACCCACGGGTGGATGGGGTATTGGTATCGACCGTCTGGTCATGTTCTTGACCGACTCAGCAAGTGAGGCTTCTATCATTTACAGGTTGAGTTGCCAGCTAAGCGGTTTCTGTAGATATCAAAGAAGTTTTGTTGTTCCCGGCTATGAAACCCATCGAGAACCCTCCTCTCCACCCTGCCGTCCTCGGTAGTCATTCCCTTCTCCCATCTAGCCAGATCTAATTGAGACGTAAGTAAAAACAATGTTGTATATAGAAACGGATAATGCTTTATAGATGAAGTAGATTACGCCTCGACGTATGCCCTTGGCAACGGCAAAGACATCATGAATACGATACCTCCTTTGTCGAGCGTATTTCATGCAACTTCAGTGGAAGCCAATATTAATACTGAGAGAGGAGATCTAAAATGCTGCACAAGTATCAGTTGGATGGTAATAGCAATGGGGTATTGAATCCCACGGGAGAAACTCGCGCCATTGGTACTGCCATGGATCGTCTTACTCCTAAGGGTTTCAGAGAAGGACTTAGTATAGTACTTGATTCCGCACCAGTTATTCTCCACTCTGCAGTATTTTTGTCCACGCACAGGACTGATTGGATTCAAAAATGAACCCAAGGTAGCACCAAGTGTCTTTGGGGTGAAGAACAAGACCTTCAAGGCAACTGAGGTTGAGAGGGGAGGGTTGAATATTCCATGCGATCTGGAAGATTCGATCGTCTAACAGCATTTGCATGATAGGTATGGAGTCAGCCAGGGATCTCCTTTTAATTCTTTTATTTTTATTTTTGTTGAACCTGGAGATTGCATATAACGGCAGGAAAAGCAATCCGCCCTGTAACACATACGAGACTGATGGTCCACAATTGAGACTGGTGTATATTGAAATTTCCGACATACACATTATTATTCAAGTAGAGAGTAAAGAGAAGGAAGGGAATAATGATACCAACGCAGAAACCTGGCGACATACAGAACCAATGCAAATGAGCGTGAATATTACATAGTGAGAAGGGTGGACCTGAGTAAGAAACATATTAGTCCAGATCGAAAAAGCATGGACAACACATAAATTGATCAATCCAACTTCCGAAGAATCCGCTGTTCCAGAAGGACATGAACCATCATAAATCGTCTTCTGGATCCCACCTCGATATTTTATCCAGAGGCTGATAATAATATTGCTTATACTTCTTGGTCACATTCCGTTTACCCGGACGGAGCATCATACTCCTTATCAAAGCAGCTCGCTCTTGATCGCAGTCATTTTCTGGTACGTAGAACCACCGTGCTTCCATTGACGAGCTGTTGTCATCCTGCACGCGAAACAGGGTCGGGAAAATTAACACAAGACGTCAAGGACATAGATTCCACATACCCTATAACTACTATCCACCTTCCCGAACACACCGCTCCCATTCCCAAACCTTCCTTTCTCTACTCTCTTTCCCGCCTTTCCTCCACAACCAGAGTCATCAACCAACACACGACTACCGCTTCTCAACACCCTCTCAAATACAGTCCCCCACTCCTTTTCACTCTTCTGCTTCATCGCAGGCCGACTCTGCAGCACAATCCTACATATTTGTGAAATTGGCAACGACGAAGCACGAGATGTAGCCATCCCTTCAATAATCATACCACAAATTTCACTATCCGCGAGCGGGACTCCATTGGAATCTCGTGGAATACCATCGTCATCCAGATAGGTATGACCGGTGAGGTGCCGTTCAGATCTTCCGGTCTTTGCGGACTTTGCCTTTAAAGAATGAGTATAGACAGCATCGGAATCAGAATCAGAGTTGGAATTGGATGGCGGTGATGAGGATTCTTCAATAATATATTTCCTCTTCCTCCGCTGTTGCGCTGGTTTCTTCATTCTAGTTTCAGTCAAATCTGTGGTATTGTCATGGGAAAGCGGAGCGGAGTTTGCTAAGTTCTGCGAACTAGTCGGACCTTTACGCCACCTCTTCTGGGTGACGGAAGTCGACACTTTCCGCTTGGCATTTACTATTACCTCTTCCTGCTCTTCTTCTACAACCGGTACAGACGTGAATTCCCTTGATATAATTGAACTACCAGCTGTGAGAAAGACGTCTTCCGATGTCTCCAGTATTTTGTATGCCGGATCATCTTCATCTTCGTCACCGTTGATGCCCGAAGTCATCGACTTGGAACCAAGCGGTATAATGGATGCCGCTGCGGTAAGTTCAGAGAAGGTAGTAGTGATAGCGGCAGCGGCAGCAGAAGACAGAGAGGGCGGAAGTTGTTGGTCAAATACGGGAACGGGTGAAGATGAAGGCCGCTTGACAGGCTCGGCCCAGCACTCACGAATTGACGTCAAAGTGCCCTCTTCCCTTTCCTCCGACTTCGTACATTTCACAGACTGACAAGACAGTCCACCGGGATAGGGCAGCTGAGATGTAACCACCTGAGCATCCACCTGAGTTGGGAGTGATTTCATGATGCTGCCCTCGCCTCCTGTCGATTGTGATTGCGTACATGTCAAAGAATGATCACATGCATGTAGTGTGGGAGTCAAATTCGATTCCTGCTGACGTGACAAATGAGCCATTACGAGATTCCTTTTGATATATGGAACAGCAATTGTTCTCACCGATATGCTGCTTGGTTTAGTTTGTTGATCCATGCTGGGGCCTTGTGCTACGACTACATCAACGTCATCACAAGACCCAGTCTCCTGCTGGTTTGCACCCAGCAGCACTATTTGCTTGCCACGAACGTCAATATCAGAATCTTCTCCGATTTCTGACGAAATAGGTGATAACGGGGAGGACAGAAATGGAGGCGAATAAGCAGGAGGAGACGAAACTGGGGATGAAAGAGCTGATGTTGGTGGTACTTCCATTCGTGTTTGAGCATATGCAGCATTTGTGGCAGTATTGGCAGGTTTCAATAACGGTGAGCATGCTGGAGAGGAAGGGAACGGAGAAGGAGAAGAGGATGGTGGTAACGGGGACGAAGGCGTCAATAGTTCTGAAACAGGTTCATCGACGTCCATACTACTATCCCTATCACTCGTCAACGGCGGAAGCTCAGATTCTTCTCCCATTCCGCGTCCTGACAGAACCAGCGGTGATGTCGGAGCAGGAGATGGCAATACGGAGGAAATTACCTCGGGCTTGGGATCACGTTGTTTTTGTTTGTCGGGTCGAGAAGGACATGTCGGTGTTGGTATAGATGGAGTTATTTCTGATGTGGGTATCCGACCTGTGAGTTGTTCATTGGTTGCGGACTCATAGATCTTGGGAGGAAGTGATCGCTGGGGAATGGGATCAGTTTTCCAACGACCTCGTTCAGCGGAAGTCCGAAATGATATAGTTGGAATTCCAAGTTCGCTGAAAGAAAAACCATCCTCCATTTGATCGTCTTGGTCCGATAGATAGTCGAGATGACCTGATCGAATACCGTCGTCAAAACCAGTGTCTGTGCCCTCAGAACAATCTAGAGAGGGGGCTGGATTGTACCGGTACCTGTACGTAAATGATTTTCGTGGCAAGTATGCGGAGGCAGGGTAGAGCTGAAATTTGACATGTGTGTGAGGGGCCGCTAGCCGATGGGGCCACAGGCCATGTGAGTCCTCATAGCTGTCCGCCCTTGAGGAATAAATTGTTCCAGGGTCGAGCTGAGGGCTGGAGCATACGTGAGCGTAATCATAAGACACTTTTTTGGCACTGTGGCCTGGGATGAGCGGGGAAGAAGGCGGTGAAGAAGACATCGAGGGATTACGCTGAGACGACCAGGAGTACAAGGGAGTAGTATTGATATCGGCCATATCACTTTGGACAGTTGCAGGATGGGGGATGCCAGCAGAAGGATTCAAGGGGGACGACATGGCAGTCAGAGTGATAAGGGTAAGCTATCACGTGGATTCGTTGATTCCCACTCAACGCGTTTCGGAACGGAGTTTGAATTCTTCACAGCCGCGTCAGTGTCCCGTGATCTGAGTGAAAGTCACGTGTGGCGATGGATAACAGAGATTGGCTGAGAGAGCGAGGACCTTGGGTGCTGGACAAACAGTAGTTATTTGCTCAGTGATATGGTAGGCCCTGTGAAGAACATAGTCATTGACTGGCACATTAAAGAGAACATCTGGATGATGCAGGAGCTTTTTATCAGGTCAACATGAGAGAGAGGAGGAGGATCGAGTGGTAACGACTTCTCGCCTAATCGTTTAGACATTAGGAGACAAGGTCGATCACAACTCTTCCGGGGTGGTCCTCAACCCAAAACAAAGTTTTTCGTCTGTGCGATAGACCATGACAAAGAGTGGCACAAGGATCTTCTTAATTAAGCGTGTGGACGTCACTTCCCACGCTCAAGCTCAAGGAGGAGGCCTTATCGCTCTGACTGGCGATTTTTTCTGCCATACGAGCCCATATAGAAGCCTTGCTGCGCTGTGCCATGGCGTGTACAACAGCACCCGGGCGCTGGAATGGTAAAAATGTGCAGCCCAGGAGGAATGACATGTACTTATCACCGAAATATACTTCCCGAAAAGGCAGGCTCCGGCAGTCGGATCTTGTCGTCGCAATTCTCCACCAAACCGTCACTTATGTCTTCTGCAGCGCCATCGGCGACGTCCCAGGTGGCCGCCGCGTCGTCCTCTGCAGTGTCTTCTGCTCTCCAGGCAAGCAGTAATCTCAAGGTGAAAGCTCCTCGCTCTTTTTCCTCACTCTCGACCCTAAATTTCACAATTTAGGTTGTCGGCATCATTCTCGCCATAGTTAGCGGACTTTTGATAGGCTCCAGCTTTGTATTCAAGAAGAAAGGCCTCCTCCGTTCGCAGGTCGGCGGGGAGCTCGGTGAGGGTGTCGCATACCTCAAATCAGTGAGTCCTTTTGGCGCTCATCCAAGCAACCACTTCTGCTAACTAGCCGCTGCTAGCCATTGTGGTGGCTCGGAATGACAAGTGGGTGGTCAATGTAGCCACTAATCTCTATCGGAAACTGATAATGATATCACAGTGATGATACTCGGAGAACTCTGTAACTTTGCTGGTTGGTCTCTATGTTCAAACGTCGACACGTTGATCTAATCGCCTGTAACTTAGCATACGCTTTCGTAGAAGCTATAATTGTAGTAAGCCCACTCTAGTAATTCCAATGTCTTCATTTTCAACTGAACTATCTAGACACCACTGGGAGCCCTATCCGTCGTCATCTGCGCCATCCTCTCCTCATTCTTCCTTGATGAGAAACTCACCTTCTTCGGCTGGATGGGTTGTACACTCTGCATTGTGCGCACAACCCACATTCTCTTGTCTTTCCTCCTTGTTTATTCTTCCTCTCTAGCTTGGATCAACTATTATTGCTCTCAATGGTGAATCTTCTTCGTCTCTGTCCCACTCATCCTCACACTGTTTCGCAATTAGGTCCGCAAGAAGAGTCTATCGGTCAAATTCGAGAATTCCAAAAAATGTTTCTGGCTCCTGGTTTCTTGGCTTACGGAGGAACTTTAATCACCATTTCTCTTGTTAATGTATTCTACTTTGCTCCCAAGTGAGTGGCAAAATGTTCCCTATGCGTGAAACGGCTCAAAATTCTCTAGGTATGGGAAGAAGAATATGCTATGGTATATTTCCGTCTGTAGTATGATTGGTGGTATTTCTGTAAGCGTTACAACTGGTCTTGGTGCGGCAATAGTGACCACTGCCAGGGGAGATAATCAGGTACGTTTCCTCTCCTTTCCGAGAAATTGATTTCTGATCCCGCTATCCAGTTTAAATATTGGTTCATTTACTTCTTGACAGCGTTTGTTGTTGTCACGTTAAGTGCGTACCTTGTCCTTTATTTGGATATTCTAGCTGATCTATTGTGAAGTTACCGAAGTTTACTATCTTAACGTCGCTCTGGCATTGTTTAACACCGGTGCGCACTATTTGCTGCTATAGACATCAACAGTGACTTACCAGTTATTTCAGCTATGGGTAAGTTCTATTTGTAATGATCGTGCAAATCATATACTGAAGGAATGCCAGTGACTCCCACTTACTATGTCATATGTGAGCCCCTCTACCCCATCAAACCGATTCGCTATCTTACCAATCTCATGTTTTAGTCACATTTTGCTCTATGCTCACCACAGTCGTAGGTAACCCGATCGCCCAACCAGTTCACTTCCACTCAATCCATATTTCAGGTCCTATTCCAAGGTCTCAAAGCATCTGTGACTCAAATCCTCACCCTCGTCCTTGCATTCCTCGTTATCTGTGTTGGAATCACTATCCTTCAAATGTCCAAGATTGATCCTACTAAGCTCAGTAGTACCATTAAACTTGATCGCCGTTCCACCATTCTTCTTCAGGCTGCTCGTTCACAAACAGAATGCTTGGACGAGAAACATATAAGTGGGCTTGAGGATCCTGGAATAGATGCGCTGAGAGGGTCATTCGGAACGTTTGGGAGCATGATTAGGGCAAGGAGTGTTCGAAGATCGAGTCAGCGGAGTAGCCGATTTGGTTCTGGTGGACTTCCACCTGGTGCCATGGCACCATATCTCAACACCTCTGGATTGCCGCATCAACATGACGAGTCATCCTTTGTGTTAGAAGGATTAAGGAGACACCAACTCTACGATGCACCTGTACCTAGAAACAACACTGATACGGGATCAATTCACACTTCGTCGATACATTCACAATCTCAACAGCAACAGCATAAACGCCCAACGGTTAAATTCGACAGTCAAGACGTTGTACATTCGTATAGCCGACCTGGGACGGGTGATTCGAAAGCTATACATGAACATCGAGCTGCTATTGGTAGTCCTGGTCCAATGCAGACGCAATCATTCCAACAGCACCAATCGCAATCCATAGTTTACCCTCCCATTCAGCCACTGAAATCTCCTCTAAGTACCCCGGCACCCACTCGATTACTGTCGCAGCAACAACAACACCGGTCGCCGCCGCCGCCTGCACCTCTTGAAGGCACGTTGTTGGAAATTGAATCGCCAGCAGAGGATACTCCATTGTCGATAGCGACGGACAGAGCTGTATTGGCCGATGATTTCAGTCATCCGATGTTAGCTTCTATGTCATCGACATCCGCTTCAGCGTTATTGCTTGCGCCTACTGCTGGTGGCAGGGACGTGGTTGCGCCACATCTGGAGAGAAATGTAGTGACTGGGTTGCAGAGTGCACCACCGACAATACATAAAGGATTTCGATCTCCTTCAGGACCAAGTTCTCCATCATCACCTACAAAACCGAGGAGGAAAGAAATTTTGACTCATACACCTCGTGGTGGTGACCAGGTAGATGATGGATCGACAAGAATATCGGGTGTTTCTGGGACATTACTTTCGTTTCCTTCTATTACCGATTCAGGCAGAAGTGAAGAGATATGGGATGAAGAAGAACTGGAGAGGCAGAAAGAAAGAGCAAGAGAGAAAGATCGTGAACGGTCTTTCATCACTAATACCAGTTCTAGGGACAAAGGGAAGGAGAAATCAAATAGACATAACCACCATATGAGGAGATATCCCAAGGGAGATGGGGATGATGACAGAGAGGAGAGCATCTCACTTTGGAGAAGGGAAAGTGAAGATGATGTAGGAACGAGTAGTGTGGAGGGAGAAGAAACAGGGAGTGATGAGATGTCACAGTCACCTTTGAAAGAAGGCGGGATCAGGCTAGTACCGCCTGGGAAGAAGAACGATGTATCATGAGTTGTCTTATTGATTTTCTTTTTCCATTGATGACTTGGGTATTGGATTTTTATATTAGCTCAGCAGTATATTGCTATATGTTGGTAGTTTTGTTGCTAGACTATCCCGACGCGTGTATTTGTGGCTAAGTTTAGTCCCTTCTGGTGAATTTGTAGAGGGTGCTACCAGCATTCCTTATCGTCAGTATACTTAGATGTGAGCGTTGTCCCACAGTGATCGAACGACGAAATCGTGTGGATTAGGGTTTTGAACACGAGAAATGGCAAGGTTAAGCTGAAAGCGCACTGTCCAAAGCAGAATATATCAACATAAAACTATGAAATCAAGATGTGGAAGACGTACAAATGCGATCATACCCTGGGATCAGGAAAAACCCGTTGGTCGGTACACTCGTTTCGACATCTACGAAAATACCATTTGTTCCAGAGGGGTGGTCCAACCATGTCCATGCTGCAACACCTCCTTTTGCAGAGAGCCTAAATGTGAGATTTCCAGTGTGTGTTAGCGTGATTTGAGGGTCTTGGAGGTTCGCGTTGGCTAACGAGGTGGGCGTAAACTATTGGTAAATTATCAGCCAGTCATAATGACGACGACAAAAGGGAATTCCGGATTACTCACTGATTGTTCATTCCTTATGGTTTTCCCGTCCACTTCCGCAGTCACATTGACCAACATCCAAACGTCCTTCTCGTTCTTGCCAGAGGGTAAGATGTTCTCTATCAAGCCCGTCTTCTGGACAATAACCGAATTATTCAAGCTAGGAACTTCGAACGCGTGTTTTTCCGTGATCAACTCAGTACCATTCCAATCGTACCATGTCAATTGTGCTGTTCCCCGGATGCTCGACCAGCGATCAGAGATGATGAGTACCTCGAGCGTTTCGTTTCTCGCCGTCCAGAATGGATAAATCGTGACTGGTGAAAATATCCCGACAAGGCCATATTGGAGAACTTTCCATCGTCCAGAATACTCGATACTCGACCAACTAACACCTTGCCATATATCATTCAACTGCCATACAAGCGCTCCGAGATTATTTTCGCCTTTGCCTGCACCGTGCCGGTACCAAGCTATCTGAGCAACCATCGCCATATTTTGGAATACTTGGGTGCTATAGCACCATTGCGCAAGGGTTTTGTTGGGGTTTTCTGTAGATTCAATGGGCGTGGGAAGCCAAATTTCGACTGCGGATGTCATCTGTGCTTGACCTTGAGGTGCATTTGGGTTTGGGAAGGCAAGACCCCCGGCGGGTGGGTGATGGTCGCGAGACATAATAACGGTGGAGTTAAAGGAGAAGTCGGAGGGAGATGTGAGGACTTCTTCCCAAGTGTAGAAGGAGGGCATAGAGTGAAAACCAAATTCATTCATAAACCTAAAAGTAGGTGAATATGCTGAAGAAGGTGGTGGAAAGAAAAAGCTTACCGGGTAACAGGGAAAGTTGCGTAGTCGAAAGCTACAGAGGCATCATAATTGTAGCGCTCTGAGCAGAGAAGAAGTAAGTGAGGAAAGTGATGAAAAATGAAAATACTGACCTCCATTACCATAGATCTCACCCGATGTAATATTATTCAATCGCAACTCATATGGATCCAGACTCAAAACTCCATTAGTGGTTGAGCAATCCGTATACGGTACCTATGACACAATAGGTATTCAGCTACGTATGAACAGAAAGACAAACTCACCGCGTGGGACTCAGAAGAAACAATTGGCTGAAGGAAGCCTTGGAATAGCGTGACATACTAATTATCACATATTAATGACAGACACAGAAATACAAGGTTGCAAAAGTCACACCTCATTGAGGTAATGAGTTCCATTCTCGAGTAAAGGTGCAGCATTAAGCACAATTCCCTCGATCTCGTTACCACCAGCCCATTGAGCATTACTAGGATGCCTGTTTACTCTTCTCACATTTTGACGGACTTCCAGCTCGATTGACTCCAAAAGGAAGTCATTGACAGGATACAGGGTATCTGAAAAAATAAGTTCGGACCACACGAGGATACCGAGTTCATCACAGACGGAATAAAAATCGTAGACACCGCCCGCGATGCTTGGGTGCGAGGGCTGGTAGATTCCACCTCCCCAAACACGAAGCTATGAGTAGATGAACGTTGAGTTGCTAACCTGTGCAGAAAATGATGCTCACCATATTTTGGCCGCTTTTTACGGCGCTTTCCAGCACCCACCGAACCGCTTCAATGCTAGTTCTCGCATAGAACAGGTCAAATGGAATGATGTTAGTGCCAAGTGCATAAAATGCCTTGCCATTGATACTGAAGTGCCAGTTATCGCCTGCCGTTATTCCGCTCCGAACCTGCTCGTTGGTGTATGGGGACTGGACAAGTTGGATGGTACGGAAACCAGTACGGGTGGTGAAGGAGACGCTGTCCACAATGTCGGATTCAGATTCAAGATTAAGTTTGGTATACAGGTCATAGAGCTGAGGAGTGCCGAGGTTATGGGGGAACCATCGTTTCGGTACCGAATCAGGAATTTGCCAGACTGCATTGATCCAGTTTGTACCACCACCACCACTACCGTCGGCCGATGCGCGGATCGTTGAAATGTTGAAGGTCTCGCTGATTCTGAGTTCAGGGAAGGCGAGACTTAAGGAAGCTGCCCGAAAATCGGTCGAGGACTGAATGCCCAGAGTTACGTTTACGATCCAGTCAGCATCTTCTCTGGGTGCAACAGAGAACGATTGTCCAAGTTTATAAATGTCGACAGAAATTTCCTCGATAAACACAGGACTTGGTGCTACAGTCTCACCAGGGGCTGGAGATACTGGTGGGGTGCCAATAGTTTGGTGCCCCCCAGTTGGAGATGTCAAGGTGACAAAGTAAGTGGGTTTGTAAATGCCAGATGGGACAAATGCAGGACCCTGAAGGATACAAATAAATGAGCCATCTTTTGTCAGAGAATATGCCACAAACCCAATCCCAGCCAAAGTCTGAAGCGATCTTGCGTATCCATTGGCGGACACCCGGGTATTCATACTACTTCCGGTCATTCTCATTTCCTCCCGAAAGAATCGCTGTGACTCACGTTGTCACTGGTCCTAACACCATTGTTAGGAAAGGTCTCAGCATCAGGACGCGCAGTGACATTCAATCCATAGGTCCATGCAGATTCAAATGCAACTACAAGATCGTTGTTTTGAGGAGAGGCAAGCAATTCTGTGACATCGTAGACATATTGATGGAATTGATTGTTTACCCAAGCGAGAGGGTGCCCAGCAATTGTCTAGAACACATGAGCTCAAGTTAATGGACCTGGTCTCATGACACATACGATGTTCGCAACTGTGTCAATACCGTAGAAGACAAGGATGGTTTTCGTTGAGTTTTTGAAAGTGCCGCTCTGAAGGAATGGAGAGATGTCGCCAGTGTACGTCCAGTTGTCATCCACAATCCAGCGTTGAGTAAAATCTAATCTCGATCCAATTAGAGATACCGTACCAAGAGACGGCATCACAAATACCGTTAATCCCAAGCAATGGTTCGGTGATCAATCCAGCATTCGACAAATCGATGTGAACTTGTGTTGGAGGACCAGTAGATGGAATATTGATGGTGCCGTTTGCATTAGAAAGTGTCCAATTCAAATTTGCTAGATTCACGACATCCGCGAACGCCTGTCCTGAGAGCCAAGTGAAGAGAGTTGGCAGAAATAATCTCAATTTAGGCATCCTTCACACTGACCTTCATGAAAACAAAAGTCTTATCTGTATTTATAGAGATCAGGCCAAACAGCATGAAAGAGTAACCTCCAGATAAGAACTTAGAAAAGACAGAGACAGAAGTTCAGAAGCATCACGAGGCCCATGTCTACCCCACGTCCTACTCCACGGTGGCTTCTAGACGATGGACAGGGCCGGGAAGAATCAATTGTACACGTCTTGATCGCACTCAAAAACCACTATGTAATTCATTTTCTCCCTTGAACGAGCAGTGCTCGCCTGAGTAACTAAGTACATGTACCAGTGGGAAGAGTACATATTTATAGAATCAGTACATATAGAATCACCCCACATATGATCAGTGACATTTCACAGGACGTCAAGCAAACACTCAGACACGTAAAGTGTTGGGGATGACTTCAACCCAATAACTAGGGACGTCAGGAGGTATTTCTGAGCCCAATTTTATGGCTTACCCATCGGGATCCAGAATGAAGGCAACATGCTTCATCTTGCCATCAGTAAGCTTCTTCTGGAAGGGAACGCCAAGTTGTTCGAAGCGTGTGCAGGCCTTATCAACATCATCTACAGTAATAGCAATATGGCCAAAACCACGACCAGGTTCGGCGTTTCCACTAGCATATCCCTTGAAATCGGGGTCAGACTCCGTTCCGTGATTATGTGTCAATTCCAAAATCCCTATTGTGTGTTAATCTATATACTGTCAATTGGGATATGGCCCCCACCTTCACGCCTGAAGCGAGCGTCTTTTTTCAGGTCATCGGTGAGCTCTTTCTCCTCGTGATTGTACGCAAGGAAGTAGAGCGTGAAATCGCTAAACTCAGTCTCTATATCAGGCCGGGTCAGCCACTTGCCATCAAGAAAGATATAAGATCGTTTATCTCACTGTCATATAATTCCATCCCGAGTATCTAAGGCCAACTTCAAGTCATTCTCGACGAATAATTTCCAGATGTGTTATTTCATGCCCACCTCTTGGTAAAAATGCAACGATACCTTGGGATCCCTGACGCGAAGCATCGTATGGTTGAACTAACTCAAATTGGTGACTTCCAGGATCACGAATCAAATGTATTTACCCTGAAACTTGCGGTTTCTGTAGAGCGTGGCATGATATGAATGAGAAGACAAGCTGAATATACGATGAGGACTCCTCTATTCTAGTTGACATTATTAATCAGTCTAGTTCGACACATGTGACTCGTGATCGTTTTAGTAGCATGTTCACAAACAACGCTGGAATAATAACCCAGGTGCAATATTGAAAATTTACCTAATTATCAATGATCTTCTATTTTTTTAATCAGGAATTTATTACACGGAGTACATAGACAGGCCGTGGTAGTACAAGACTACTTAAATAGAAAGAAGACAGAAAGAGAGGGGAGAGAAAGAGGAGAGGGGAACAAAGGGGATGTAGGGGTATCTAAAGGAGATATTATCCTGGAAGCAGAAAGTGTCTGGGCTGCCTTGCAGAAATATGATAATGTCAACTAGTGTGTTGCTAACAGCTCTATTGTAATGGATGCAGTCATAGAGGACGTGATCTCGGGTTTCCGATTTCATTAGAATAGGAGGAGGACGCGCGTCACGTCGTCACGCGAGGCTCATATACACTGGTTCGCGGGAGTTTCGTAACATAAGACTGAGGCTAATAATTCTCTCGACACCACAGTGTCAACATCTCACCTCTCAAATCATCCCTACTACCACTATGATCCCAACTCAGATCATCATCACCTTTCTCTTGACCACCCTCCTATTTTATGGGGGCAGATATCAGGGCACATTGGAAAGTGCAGAATAAGAAACAGAAGAGACCAATTGCAAAGAAATTGAGACCAAAGAACAAACAGGAAGTGGGAACCCCTATTGACCTCAAAGAAACCTCCATTAAAAGAAAGATCAGACCTATCTTAGAGAAGGTCAAAACAACCTCTGTTGTGGCAACCACTAGTCACAATGACCAATAGTAACACAAACAATAAATCTCTCAGTAGAATATCAAGTAGGGATCACAAGAGAACTTGACAAGAAGTCTCTGCTGAATTACTACCCTATTTATATAAATTACAGATGGTCTATGCTACTAATAATTAACCCTATCCCTAAGGTTTATGTGTTGTTCATACCTCATCTATTATAATATAGTAAAGAGGAAAGTAGTAATATTCTTTATATATTCTTCAGAATTTTATATTGGATTTTACTTTGGATTTATATTTCTTTTATTATATTGATGATGACAATGAAGAGGCATGTGACACTGTGGTCACATGACA